>Ga0335078_10000405_pt1 | contig 68246 bp, 59 predicted proteins | sample Lox_Sample_32_FD_206711 | JGI IMG/M metagenome (GOLD analysis project Ga0335078, IMG submission 206711) | Soil microbial communities from Loxahatchee National Wildlife Refuge, Florida, United States - Lox_Sample_3.2 | ecosystem: Environmental > Terrestrial > Soil > Wetlands | place: USA...
GGAAGGAGAGGCCGCCGGCCGTCCGCAGGGTGCCGCGCTCGATCGGGTAGCGGCCCGGATCGTGGGCGGAGATCAGGTCGTGGCCGAGTTCCAGGTCGGGGAACTCGAACGTGGCGACCCAGCGGACAGTGTCCAGCGCCAGGTCCAGCGCGCGGCGCAGCCGCTCGGCCAGGGGCCTCAGCTCACTGCGGGCAGGCACCCGGTAGAAGCCACCGACCCGGACGTTGACCGGGTGGATCGCACGGCCGCCGAGGAACTCCAGGATCGCGTTGCCGGTCTTCTTCAGCTCCAGGCCGCGCTCGATGATGTCGCGGTGGTCCTGGGCGAGCGAGATCGCGTCCGGGTAGCCGAGGAAGTCGGGGGCGTGCAGGAAGTAGATGTGCAGCGCGTGACTGGAGATCCATTCCCCGCAGTACAGCAGCCGCCGGAGCTCGGCCAGCGGCTGGCTGAGCTCGGCGCCGCAGGCCTGCTCGATCGCGTTGCACGCGCTGGTCTGGTACGCGACGGGGCAGATCCCGCAGATCCGCGCCGTGATGTCCGGCGGCTCGGTGTGCGCGCGGCCGCGCAGGAACGCCTCGAAGAAGCGCGGCGGCTCGTAGATGTTCAGCTCGGCCCGCTCGACCTGCCCGCCGCGCACGGTGAGCCGGAGCGCACCCTCCCCTTCGACCCGGGACAGCCCGCTGACGATGAGTTCCCTACTGCGGTGGCTCATCACGGTGCCCTTCCGCGAAGGCCGGCGCGGCGGCGTTGAACGTGGCGAAGACCCGGCCGATGGCCGCGTCATCCATCCCGCACAGGTGCAGCTGCCGGGCCAGGGCCGGCACGTTCGGGTCGGATGTGGGCCCGAAGCACCCGTAGCAGCCGCGTGACTGGGCCGGGCACAGCGCGCCGCAGCCAGCGTGGGTAACCGGCCCCAGGCACGGGGTGCCGTCCGCCACCATCACGCAGGTCAGCCCGCGGCGCTTGCACTCGGTGCACACGCTGGCGTCGGGAATGTCCGGCTTGCGCCCCACCAGCAGCGCGGACAGCACCTCGAGCAGCTGCCGGCGGTCGATGGGGCAGCCGCGCAGCTCGAAATCCACCGGCACATGCGCCGCCACCGGGGTCGAGGTGGCCAGCGTGTCGATGTAGCCCGGGCTGGCGTACACGGCGGCGGTGAACTCGGCCACGTCGCCGAAGTTGCGCAGGGCCTGGATGCCGCCTGCGGTGGCGCACGCGCCGATGGTCACCAGCAGCCGGGACTGCTCGCGGATCTCCCGTATCCGCTGCGCGTCCCGTGCGGTGGTGACCGACCCCTCGACCAGCGAGATGTCGTACGGCCCGGGCGCCGTCGCCGACGAAGCCTCCAGGAAGTGGGCGATGGTCACCGCGCCGGCCAGCGCGAGCAGCTCGTCCTCGCAGTCCAGCAGGGTCAGCTGGCAGCCGTCGCACGAGGCGAGCTTCCAGACGGCGAGGGTGGGCTTGGTCATCACAGCTCCCGGATGGTCAGCAGCGGGCCGGCCAGCGTGTAGCTGACCACGGGCCCGTCCCGGCAGACCAGGAGCGGCCCGAGCTGGCAGTGCCCGCACAGGCCGATCCCGCACTTCATGTTGCGTTCCAGCGAGACCCGGATGTCGTCGGCGGACATCCCCTTGCGCCGCAGGGCCTGCGCGGAGAACCGCATCATCGGCTCCGGCCCGCACAGGAACGCGGTGGTGCGGGCCGGGTCCAGCCGGAGCCGGGCCAGCGGCTCGGTGACGAAGCCGACCTGGCCGCCCCAGCCTGCGGCGGGCTGGTCAATGGTCAGCTCCACGTCGATGTCGCCGCGGGCGGACCAGCCGGTCAGCTCGCTGGCGAACAGGAAGTCGGCGGGCGTGCGGGCCCCCGCGACCAGCCGGATGTCCCGGTAGTGGCGCCGCCCGGCCAGCGCGCCGAGGACGACCGGGCGCAGCGGCGCGAGCCCGACCCCGCCCGCGACGATCAGCAGGTCACGGCCGGCCGCCGACGGCAGGTCCCAGGTCGTGCCGAACGGCCCGCGCACGCCGACCGGGGTGCCCACCGGCGCGCCGTGCAGCGCGGCGCTCACCGCGCCGACGGCGCGGACCGTGTGGGTCAGCAGCCCGTCCTGGGCGGCTGGGTCGCCGCTGACCGAGATCGCGACCTCGCCGATGCCGGGCACAGCCAGCATGGTGAACTGGCCGGGCTGGAACGGGGGGAGTGGCTGGCCGGCCGGGGCCAGCCGGAGCGTGGCCGAGTCGCGGGTCTCGGTGGCGCGGCTGGCTACCCGGTAGGGCACCGGCAGCATCGGCTCCATCGCGGTGCGGGGAGTCTCAGTGCTGGTCATCGGGGCTCCGGTACAGGTCGAGCAGCCGGGCCCGGGTCGCTTGCAGCCGCTGCACGCAGGCCTCGAACAAGCTCAGCGCCAGCCCGTAGCCGAACCGCGTGTCCTCGCCGGCGAGCCTGCGCAGCAGCTCGGTGTCCAGCTCGGTGGCCGTGGTTGGCTGCGCGGTGACCGCCCCGAAATGCCACTCGTACGGCGGCAGCAGCCACGACCAGCCCAGCACGTCGCCCGCGCCGAGCGTCTGCACCACCACCCGGCCGCGCCCGGGCACCGTCAGGTCCAGGGCGACGCAGCCGTCGTGGATCAGCCAGCACCCGCGGGCGGGGGCACCCTCAAGGAACAGCCGGTGGCCGGCCGGGTACCGGACCTGGTGCGCGGCGGCGGAGACCAGATCGAGCTCGGCGGGGGAAAGGTTCGCGAAGATCGGGGACCTGGCCAGCTCGGTATCCTGCTCAGTCATTCCCGGTTCTCCCCGGCATTCCCGGTCTCCCCGGCCAGGTCGGTGAGGCGCCGGGCCTCCGCGGTGATGTCGATGCCGACCGGGCACCAGGCGATGCAGCGGCCGCAGCCGACACAGCCGGAACCGCCGAACTGGTCATGCCAGGTGCCCAGCTTGTGGCTGAACCACTGCCGGTACCGGCTCGCCCCTGACTGGCGCACGCTTCCGCCGTGCACGTAGGAGAAGTCGGTCTCGAAGCAGGATGCCCAGCGCTGCCAGCGCTCGGCATGATCGCCGGTCAGGTCGCTGACGTCCTCGGTCGTCGTGCAGAAACACGTCGGGCACACCATCGTGCAGTTGGCGCAGGCCAGGCAGCGGCTGGCGACATCCGCCCAGTGCGGAGAATCCCGGGATTCCCGGATCAGCGCGGGCAGATCGACCCGCGGCATGTCCCGGCCCATGTGCTGCGCGGCGGCGGCCACCTCGGCCTGCGCGGACCGCGCCTCGTCGGGGGAGGCGCCGCGGTGCGGCACCTCAGCCAGGATGCGGTCACCCGCCGGGCTGCCGGTCTCGGCCACGAACCAGTGCCCCGACCCGTCGATCTGCTCGGTGAGCGCGAGATCGTAACCCGGCCCGGCCGCCGGGCCGGTGCCCATCGACGCGCAGAAACACACCCCGCCTGGTTCGGTGCAGTTCACCGCGACGATGAACAGTCCCTGGCGCCGGGCGGCGAAAGCGCCATCGCGATGCTGGCCGCCACCGAGTACCCGGCCAAGGATGCCGGTCGCGGCCAGGTCACAGCCCCGCACGCCCAGGAACGCGTACCGGGGTGACGCCGTCGCCGCGGGCTGGAAGACACCGTCCGGGCCCGCCGACCACAGCGGCCGGCGCGGCGGATGCAGATACTGCTTCCAGGACCCGGGCCCGGCCGAATGGGCGAATACCGCGGCGTCCTCGCGCGGCCGGAGCCGGTAATGGCCGGGGCCGGTATCCACCCCCCAGCCGGCGGGCAGCTGGTCCGCCGATTCCAGCTCGGCCAGCACGATCGCGTTGTCCCGCACCGTCGGCCCGATGACCTGGTAACCATCGGCGAGCAGCACCTCGACCAGGCGGTCAAGCCCGTCCCGGCCGAACACGGCCGGCTGGACGCTCGCTGGTCCGCTCATGGCTGGTCCCCCTGGGAGTGGCTCCCTCACGACGGCTGAATTCCCAGCCAACCAGCCAGCGAAGCCTGCCGCTAGGGACGGACGTGCCCCCGCGGGGGGGACTTTCGGCCCAACCCGGTCGCCCGGGGAGCATCCGGATACCAGGTGATAAGCACCCGAAGGTCCCGCGTGGGCGGGAGATTCGGCCCTGCCCGCGGACGGTGCCGCGGCCGATGCTGGGATCAGGGAGGAGGCCGTCGATGAGGACAGGCCCGACGCAGCAGACGACCTGGGCCGCCAGGGTGGTGCGTGGGTTGTGGCCCGACCATAACCCGGTGCGGCGGCCATCTGATCGGCTGGAAGCCGGCCTGGTGGCCGCGCTGATCGTGGCCTTCCTGGCTGGGGCCCCGCTGGTCGCGCTGCTCGCCTGCCGGCTGGCCCTCGGCGTCACCGTCACCACGCAGGCGGCCCGGCACGAGGGGTGGCGGCAGGTGCCCGCCGTCCTGCTGGCCGACGCACCCACCTCCGGCTACGGCGCGGCTTCGGTGCGCGCCACCTGGACCGCTCCCGACGGCGCGCGGTGCCGGGGCATGGTGTACCCCACGCCGGGCGCCCGGGCCGGGACGACGACGCCAATCTGGGTCACCGCGTCCGGGCGGCAGGTGGCCTGGCCGATGACGCCGTTCCAGGCCACCAGCCAGGCGTACGTCGTCGCCGCGATCGCGGTGCCAGCGTGGGCGATGCTGCTGTGCGGGGCGGGGCTGGCCGGCCGCCGCGCGATCGATGCCCGCCGGATGGCGGCCTGGGACGCCGAGCTGCGGGCCGCCAACCTCACTGGGCCGGCCGGCGCGGGCCCGTGACGCACGAGTCCGCCGCCCGCGATTGCCTGCTCCGCCGGGGGGCGAGCAGTCCGGAAGGGTGAGATCGATGGGGGATTTTTTCCAGATTATTGCGGCAGGCCCGCTTTTCTTCGTGAGCTCGTGGGTGCTGATGATCTTCGCCGGGATCGTCGGGACTGATATCGGCGTCCGGCCGTTCGGCTATCTGACGTCGATGGTGGTGACGGTCGGGCTGTGGCTGACCCTGGCTCCGGCGGTCGGCGCGATCGCCCGGACCGTCAAGAAGACCTGACCGTCAAGACCCGGCCGCGGGCTGCCGGGCCGGGCCGTTCCCGCCCGCCGGCGGATCGGCCGGCGGGAACAAGCGCGGGAGGAAGTACAGCATGAGCAGCGACCAGGTAACGTGCGACAGCGCCGGGGCCAGGACGCCGCCGGTGATGCGGCGCTGGTAGCCGAACAGCACGCTGGTCGCGGCGCCGGCCGCGACCAGCGCCGGATTGCGGGTGGCGGCGACGGCGGCGGCGTAGGCCACGGTGGTCGTGGTGATGGGGGCAGGCACGGCCGCCCACAGCGCGCCGCGGAAGAACAGCTCCTCGGCCACGGCGTTGGTACCCGCGGTGAGAAATACCAGCGGCGGGGCGCCGCGGTGGGCGTAGCGCAGGACGCTCCCGACGGCCCGGCTGAGCGGGGGGATGCGCCGCGCCACCCGGGCGGCGCCGTAGAACAGGCCGAAGGCGGCCGCGCCGGTGAGCACGGGCCCGGCCACCGCGGCGGCGCTGGCCCGGTGGTCCAGCCCGCTCAGCGGGCCCGGCCCGGAGTGGAGGGCGCCGGCCGCCCAGGTGCCGGCCAGGCCCAGGGTCAGCAGATAGAACTGGGGGGAGCCGGGTCTGGTGGACAGCGAGACACCCAGCAGCCCCGCGCCGCCGATGCCGGTGGCGGCCAGGATCCGGTCGTCACGCCGGCCAGCGGTCACCGGTCACCGGCTCTCGCCTGGCGGCGTTCGCTGAGCGCCCGGCGCACGGCGTCGTCGTAGGGCAGCGGCTGGAACGGGACCAGGTCGCGCAGTGACCGGTCGCGCACGACGACCTCGTTGGTCATCGAGTCGACGAGTGCCCGGCTGGTGGCGGTGTCCACGCTGGTCACCAGCGTCAGCCACAAAGACGACAGCCACGGGCTGAGCAGCGGCACCGGCACGATGGGCAGCGGCCGGCCCTCGATGGCGGCGACCCGGCGCAGCATGGTCGCGTACTGCAGCACCTCGGGGCCGCCCGCCTCCAGGACCCGGCCCGCGCACTCCGGCCGGGCCAGCACCTCGACCAGGTAGCGGACGATGTCGTCGACCGCGATCGGCTGGGTCCGGGTGGCCACCCAGCGCGGCGTGATCATGGCGGGCAGGTGCTCGACCAGCTGCCGCGTCAGCTCCCAGGAGATACCGCCGTGCCCGATGATGATCCCGGCCCGGATAACGGTCAGCGGGACACCCGCCGAGCCAAGCAGCTTCTCGACCGTCCGCCGGCTGCGCAGGTGGGCCGACAGGGCGTCGTCGTCGTCGCCCAGGCCGCCGAGGTAGACGATGCGGCTCAGCCCGGCCCGCGCCGCCGCGTGGCCGAATGCGACGGCGGCGGCGGCATCCTTGCGCTCGAAATCCGGGTCGCTGAGCGAGTGCACCAGATAGTAGGCCGCCTCGCAGCCGGCCAGCGCGCTGTCCAGCGTGGTGCGGTCGTGAACGTCCCCGTAGACCGGCCGCCCCACGCCGGTGTAGCCGCCGGGATGGCGGGTCATGGCCACCACCTGATGCCCGGCGCGGTCCAGGGCCGGGCACAGCCGCTGGCCGACGAAGCCGGATGCGCCGGCCACCAGCACCCTCATCGCGGCCACCTCGCCTGCTCGGCCTCGGTCACCGGGTCGCCGGGCAGCAGCGTGGCGCCGACCATGGCCGCGATCTGGGCGGTGGCACCGGCGCCCGCCAGCGCGAGCGGTACCCGCCGGGCCAGCGAGGCGAGCCCGGCCTGCGGCGGCGCCAGCGTCTCCGGCCGGGCCGCGGCCAGCACGACCAGCTCCGGGCCGGAGACTTCCGCGACCCGGTCCAGCTCCCCGACCGGCGTGTCACTCCCCAGGTAGCTGATCCGCCACCCGTTGCCGTGCAGGATGACGCCGAACATCATCAGCGCGAGGTCGTGCAGCTCGCCGGGCGGGCAGGCGAGCAGCGCCCGCGGCCCGTGCCCGCTGCCCCAGCCCCGGGCCAGCCCGGCCAGCCGGCCGCGGACGAGGTTGGTGGCGAAGTGCTCCAGGGCGACGCTGGCCGTCCCGGCCCGCCAGCGCTCGCCCAGGGCGGCAAAGTAGGGCAGCACCACGTCCCGCAGCACGGCGGCGGCCGACAGCTCGGCGAGCAGGCGGTCCAGGGCGGCCTGGGCGGCCGGCTCGTCAAAGCTGTCCAGGGCCTGCCCCAGCCCGGCGGCGAGCACACCCCGCGGCGGCCCGGCCGGGTCCGGGTCGCCGTCGAGCACGGCGCGGGCCGCCTCGGCGGCGGACAGGCCGTCGGCGAGATAGGCCTGCATCCGGCGGATACGCGACTCGTCCGCCGCGGAGTACAGCCGGAAGCCGCCGCCGGTGCGCACCGGCTGCAGCACGCCGTAGCGGTTCTCCCAGGCCCGCAGCAGGTGGTCGCTGACGCCCACGCGCCGGCTCAGCTCGCCGATGCGCAGCAGCGCCTCGGGTGTGGTGGAAGCTGTCATGACAAGGATTATACAGTCTCTAGACAGAACCTTGACAGAGCTGCCTGGGTCAGGCTACGTTCCCCCCGACACTCTAGACGGAATCTAGACAAAGGCCGTGCGTCATCGGGCCGGAGGGAGCAGGCATGCGAGGGTTCAGGCATCTGGCGGCGGCCACCGCGGCCGCTGGGCTGCTGGTGGGGTCGGCCACGGCCGCATCAGCAGCGTCGGCACCGGCTGGTGTGCACCTGCGCGGCGGGACCACCACGGTCACCACGGCCCCGGGCGTTGCCGCGGCGCTGCTGGAAAACGGCATCGTGCCGCACGCGACCTGGCCGGCCCGGGAATCGGTGGTGTGCCGCAGCGGCGGGCCAGCAGTCCGGTTCACATTCCCGGTGACGGGCGGCATCGTCACCCTCAACCCGCTCGGCGGAAAGATCTATCACCGGGGCGGGATCTTGTTCATCAACAAGAACAACGGCAAGAAGATCAAGGTAAGCCGGTTCACCATCGACCTCGCCCACGCCGACCTGACCGGGATCGTGAACGGCAACCCCCGGGCCCGCGTGCGACTGTTCCGCCTGGATCTGTCCCGCGCCAAGCTCGCTGCGGGCCACCATGCCGTCGCTGCCCGGGACATCAGCCTCAAGCTCACCTCGGCGGCGGCCCGGGCGCTCAATGCCGCGCTGGGCACCAGGCTGTTCTCCGCCGGGCTCGACCTGGGCACCGCCAAGACGAAGCTGCGGATCTGACCGGCCGGGTCAGCGCGGGTGACGGCCGGGACGCATGAGCACGCACCAGATGATCACCCGCAGGCGCTGCACGCCCGGCCGGTGGCTCGCGCCGCGGAGCACCCGCCTGACCCGGACGCCGTTCAGCAGTCTCCATTTGATGTCGCTGGGCCGCGGCCGGGCGCCACGCGGCCGTGCTGGCGACGGGACCGGGTAGCGAACCTGGTAATACCGGCCGGCCAGGGCCACCACCGCCGCCACGGCGGCATCCAGCTGCTGCTCGGCCGGCGGGCCGGCTGGGCAGCTCGCGCTGCCCGGGCTGCTCGCGCCGCCGGCGGGACGCAGCTCGGCCAGGTCACCCACGACGTGATACTTGGCCTCGCGCAAGCCCGCGATCAGGCTCTCCGCGCGCTCCCCGGCCCAGGCCGCCGCGCTGGGCGGCAGCACCGGCCGGGAGGCGTGCGGGCGCGCGCTCAGCACCCCGTGCGCGAGGATCTGCTTGATCTCCCGGGTGTAGAACCAGTCGGGCATCTCCGCGGGCAGCGCCTGATTCACCCGGCGCAGCAACTCGGCTTCGGCCAGCCCGAGCGAGGAATTCCGCCGCGCCCGGGTGAGGTCGCAGCCCGCCGGGTCGATGCCGAGCACGCCGGCGAACCGCGCCCACAGCACGCCCGCCGAGTCATGGCGCGGCACCGTGACGATATGCACGTGGTCCGGCGGGATGTGCCGGGACCACATGTCCAGGATCGCCAGCGTGTCGTGGACTCTCCAGCACCACGAGCGGCGCCGCCGGTCGGCGGCCCGCCCGGCGGCGATCACCTCGTCCAGCCACGCCTCCCATCCGGTGGTGCCGCGGCACTTGACCGCCTCCTGCCACTCGGCCGGCAAGACAGCGCCAAAGTCGCGCACCGTGGCCACGACATGCACGTCCGCGCGGAGCAGGGACCGGACGGCCCGCTCGGCCTGCTGCGGGCTGGACGCCGCCAGCAGCTCATTCGAGATCACCGCCCGCCCGCCGGTGCACAGCGCCTGGCCCGCCAGGACGTCCCACTCGCCAACCCAGGGATCGGCCGGGTCAGACGCTGGCCGGGGGGTTTCCCGCAGGTCCCGGCTCGCCCGGGAATGGTCGCGGTCGTTATAACCGGGCAGTTGCAGCCCCTGGGCGGCCAGCCGGTCCCGGTTGCTCCACAGCGCGTCCTGGAGGAACGTCGTGCCGGTCTTCGGCTCGCCGATGTGCAGGTATACAGCCGGGCTCCGGGTACCGGACACCCGATTCTCCTGGCCGGTGGTCTTCCGGCCCGCGAGCAGGGCGATCTGACCTCACCTCTGACCGGTCTGCATTTCGGTTACGAGCACCCACCGAGCGGCAAAGATTTGGCAATGCTAATGGCAACGCAACGCCCGCGCAGCTCACCACGCCAAGTCGGCGCGTATCGGTTCAGCTGACGGGGATGTCCCCAGGACACCCCGGGTCCCCGCGGTGGGCCGCGGCCGGCGGGGTAAGGCGGTGGATCATCGCGGCTGCCTCGCGCCGGTTCGGCGCCCCGAGCTTGCGCAGGATGTGTGAGACGTGGACGCCGACGGTCTTCTCGCTGATCACCAGCATCGTGGCGATCTCGTGGTTCGTGCAGCCGCGGGCGACGAGCTGCAGCACCTCGGCCTCGCGTGCCGTCAGCCCCAGGGTCTCGGCTGGGCTGCGCCCGGTCTGGGCGGCGGGGGCCTGCGGTGGGGTGGGATCGAGCCGCGCGCGCTGGGCCAGCAGTTCGAGCTCCCGGAGCAGTGGCCGGGCCCCGATGCGGGCCGCGATGACCTGCGCAGCCCAAAGTGGCGGGCTCGTCTCGGCCCGTGGCGCGCCCACCGCGACGAGCGCCTCGGCCTGGCGCCAGCGGCAGTACGCCACGAGGGGCGGCCGCTCGAGCTGTTCCCAGGTGTCTGCTGCCCGGGACCACAGCTGCGGCCGGGCGGGGCCGCAGGCCCGCGCGTACTCGGCCTCGGCCAGCGCCAGCCAGCCCTGGGCATTCGGGGTGACCGCGGTGGCTTCCGCGGCCGCACGGCGGGCGAGGGCGATGTGGTGCCGCGCACGGGCGAGCCAGTGGCCGGCTGCCTCCGCGTCCCGGCGGGCGCGGGCGAGCGCGGCCAGCTCGGCCTGGGCGCGCAGTCCCTTCGTGCACATCTGGACACGGATCTGCGCGGCCCCGGGCCGCCGCGCCTGCGCCAGGCCGTCCTGGATGAGTGCGTCCGCGTCGGTCCAGCGGCGCTCCCACAGCGCAAGCTCAGCCAGGTAGGCGTCGTAGAGGCCGAACACATGGTCCTCCGGAACGCTGGCGCGTGCGGCGTCGAGGTGGGCTCGTGCGGCGTCGAGCTCGCCGCGGCCGATCTCGACATCGGCGCGGATGGTGAGCAGCCAGTAGGAGAAGCTGGAGGTGACGCCGCGCAGCGCGGCGGCGCTGAGCCTGTCGGCCTCGTCCCAGTCGCCGACCGCGAGCAGCGTCTCGATCTGGTTGGAGACGAGCAGGGCGCTGTAGATCCCGTACCCGTGGATCAGCTCGAGTCCCGTTTGCCCCAGCCGGGCCGATTCCCGGAAGCGTCCCAGCCCCGTCAGCAGGTCGGTGAGATTGACGTACGCCCGTTCTACGCCGATGTGATCACCGATTTCCGCACCGAGCCGCAAGGCCCGATGAACATGCGCGATGCCCTCCTCGCCGCGGCTGAGCCAGGCGAGATCGATGCCCAGCACGGTGAGCGCCCGGACCTCTGCCTCGCGCGCGCCGAGATCCCGGGCGAGCGCGAGCGCCTGCTCGGCTATGGGCAGCGACTCGGCATGGCGCCGGGCTGTCATCAGTCCCCCGGCGAGTGATCCCAGCGCGTACGCGCGTTCTGGCGAGGCCAGCCCGGCCGGGACGAGCTCGACCGCGCGTTCGAGCGCGGCGAGCGCCGCGCTGTCATTCCCGGTCTCGTAGAGGTACTCACCGAGACATACGTGCAGCAGTGCCGCACGGTGTGGGTCTTCCGGGCCGGCGAGCTCGATCGCCCGCCGGGCCAGCTCGCCGGCCCGCGGGGCAGCGCCGACGTGGCTGGCCAGCCGGGCCGTCCAGGCGCAGAGCCCGGCGAGGTCGAGCCGGGTGAGCCCGGCCGCATCCGGTACCGCGGGCCAGAGCGTCAGCGCCCGCTCCAGGTGCGCATGAGCCTCGGCGAGGCCGTAGATCGCCTCGGCCTGGCGTGCGGCTTCGACCGACGCCGCGAGCGCCTCGGCCGTGCGGCCCGCCGCCACCCAGTGCGGTGCCAGCTCCGCGGCTCCTGCCGCTCCGCTGCTGGTGAGCGCCTCGGCCAGGTGCGCGTGCAGGTCCTCGAGCTCCCCGGGCAGGATCGTCGTGTAGACCGCCTCGGCCAGCAGCGCATGGCGGAACCGGAACGTCCCCTTCCCGGGATCGGCGACCAGCACACCGCCGTCCACCGCCGCGCGGAGCGAGTCACGCAGGGCGCCGTCGGGCCGTCCCGCGGTGGCCCGGAGCAGCGGGTATCCGACTTCGCGCCCAGCCGCCGCGGCCAGCCGCAGCAGGCCCTGCGTCGGGTGATCGAGCCCGGCCAGGCGCAGCAGCAGGAGGTCGCGCAGTCCCGCGGGGAGCCTGCCGTCCGGCTGGCCCGCCGCGGACAGGAGTTCCTCGGCGAAGAACGGGTTGCCCTCGCAGCGGTCGGCGATGGCATCCGTCAGCCCGGGCGGCAGGGGATGATCGGTGCGCGCCGCGAGCAGCTCGGCGAGCTCCCCGCGGCCGAGCGGCCCGAGCGTGAGCAGCACGGCTGATCCGGAGCGCCGGACACCATCGGCGAGCCGGCGCACGCGCGGGATCGATGGCGGGTCGTCGGCCCGGTACGTCGCGAGCAGCAGCACCGGCCGGTCGTGCACATTATGCGCGAGGAACACGAGCAGATCGAGGGTTGAGGTGTCAGCCCAGTGCAGGTCCTCCAGCACGAGCAGCACCGGTGCGGACATGGCGCAGTCGGTGAGCAGCCCCAGCGTCTCCTCGAACACCCGCAGCTGCGAGCCGGGCGCCTGCTGCTCGATCTGCCTGGGCTGCCGGAGCGGGCGCAGCGCCTCGGCGAAGGGCTGGTACGGGAGTTCACTACCGACGAGATCGATCGACCGGCCGAGGAGGACCCGGAACCCGGCCTCGCGGGCCCGCCGGGTGAACTCGGCGGTGAGCCGGGTCTTGCCGATCCCGGCTTCCCCGGCGACGAGGACCGTCGCGCCCGTGCCCGCGCGCGTCGCAGCCAGCGCGCGGTCCAGCTCCCCAAGCTCGGATACGCGCCCGACCAGCACCTCGCTCGCGCGAGCCCTCACCCGGCTCAGTATCGCGCAGCCAGCACCGGGCGCGGTAGACCGGCCATAGGCACCCAGGTGGCCGGAGATACGCAGGCCCCGGGACGAAGATAAGGCGCTGCGCCCGATGCGGCCGCTGCTTCCCGGCGGCCACCATCGACCCGATGCCACCAGCACGGGAGGGTGAGATGACAGCCATATCACGGGATGAGCGCAGGCCGGCCGGGTGGATGCGGGCTCATTCGCTGCGCGGCGGCGGCGGCGTGCGGCTGCACGTGCGCGAGTGGGGCCGGGCGGACGGGCCGCCGATCCTGTTCCTGCACGGATGGTCACAGAACCACCTCTGCTGGGCCAGGCAGTACGAGAGCGCGCTGGCCGGTGAGTTCCGGCTCGTCGCCTGCGATCTGCGTGGCCACGGGATGTCCGAGGCCCCGCCCGGGCCCGAGCACTACACCGATGGCCGCCGGTGGGCGCAGGACGTGGCGGCGATCATCGAAGAGCTGCACCTCGACCGGCCCGTCCTCGTCGGCTGGTCCTACGGTGCGTTCGTCATCTGTGATTACGTGCGCGCCTGCGGCCAGGACCGGATCGCCGCGATCAACTTCGTCGAGGGCGCGGTCCAGCTGGGCGAGACGGCCTTCGGCACGCTCATCGGCCCCGGTTTTCTCGACCACTTCGCCGGGGCTACCTCGGATGACCTGCCCACCAGCATCGCCAGCATGCGCTCGTTCGTGCGTGCGTGCGTGGTCAAGCCGGTGCCGGACGACGACGTGGAGACGGCGATCTGCTGGAACGTCGCGGTGCCCGCCGTCATCCGGGCCAACCTTGCCGCCCGCGAGATCGACTGCGATGACGTGCTGGCCGCCCTCCGGGTGCCGGTGCTCGTCACGCAGGGCCGGGCGGACTCGGTCGTGCTGCCGGCCATGGCCGAACACGTGCTCGCTGCCTGCCCCACCGCCGAGGCCTCCTGGTACGAGGGCGTTGGCCACGTCCCGCACCTGGAGGAGCCTGACCGCTTCAACCGTGAGCTGGCCGCGCTGACCCGGCGCGTGCACGCCTGATCACCCGGCTAGTGGCGCTGGAGCAGCCGGCGCTTGGCTGCTGCGTAGTCGTCGTCGGAAATGACGCCCTGGTCGCGCAGCTGCGCCAGCTCGGCCAGTTGCGCCACCCAGGACGCCTGGTTGCCTGGGCCTGGCCCGGCCTGAGCTGGCCCGGCGGCCGGGGCGGCCTGGGGGGCTGGGGCGGCCGGCCGCGGCGCGCCCGCCAGGCTGACCCCGAGCCGGCGCCAGAACTGCTGCACCCGGGCCAGGTACTGGGCCTCGCCCAGTCGCCCGGCGCGAAACGAGGCGGTGGCCGTGCGCATCGGCGGCAGCTGCGGCAGCTGGGCCCGGCTGAGCTGAAGGCCGCGGCTGCAGATAGGGCACACCAGGTAGTCGTCGGTGCCGTAGGGCACGACCGGGACGAAGTACAGGCGTACCGACTTGCGCGACCTGACCTGGTGGAGGAACACCTGGTTGTGACAGTTCGGGCAGACCGCGAGCGCCACCTCGCCGAGGTCCTCCTGCTTGTCGCGCCCGAAGCCGAAAATCACCACCATGAACCCACCGAAGCATGGCCGCGTGGCCGTGCGGTTCATTCGCCGCGGGTGATAGCGGCGCCGTGGGCACCGGCCAGGCCCGCGGAACCCGGTGCCGGCCGGCCCGGGCCGGCCGCGGACTGGCCCGTAGGGTGGTGAGCCGACCGCGGCGGCACGAGACAGGCGGCGGCACGAGGCAGGGAGCACTGATGCAGGCGATCATGGTCAGCGAGTTCGGTGGGCCCGGGGTGCTGCGGATCGGCGACGCGCCCATGCCGGAACGCGGTCCGGGCCAGGTGCTGGTCCGGGTGCTCGCCGCCGGGGTGGGCCCGTGGGACGCCAGCCTGCGGCGCGGTGACTGGACGGGGGGGCTGCCCTATATCCCCGGCGGGGAATTCGCGGGCGTGATCGAGGGGGACAGCGGCGCTGACGCTGGCTTCGACGATGGCGCGCCGGTGTACGGCTACCCGGGCCTGACCGGCTGTTATGCCCAGTATGTGAGCTGCCCCTCCGAGCAGCTCGCGCCCGTCCCCGCCGGGCTGCCCATGGTCGACGCGGCGGCCGCGCCGATCGACGCGATCACCGCCGAGCAGGGGCTGGCCGACGTGCTGGCGGTCGGCGCGGGGGACCGGGTCCTGATCACCGCCGGGGCGGGCGGCCTGGGCCATTTCGCCGTGCAGATCGCCCGCATCCTGGGCGCGGTGGTCATCGCCACCGCGAGCCCCCGTCATCACGAGTTCGTGCACCGGCTGGGCGCGGCGAACGTGCTCGACCACAACCAGCCGGGCTGGCCCGACCAGGTCCGGGACCTGACCGGTGGGGGCGTGGACAAGGTCCTGGCCTGCGCGGCGCCGTCCCTGCCGGGCGCGGCCCGCGCGGCCCGGGATGGCGCGCACCTCGCCACGCCGGTGTACGCCGAGCTGCCCGAGGCGGACCGGGTCCGCTGGCAGCGCTACGACGGGCAGCGCAGCGGCAGCCGGCTGATCCGGATGGCGCCCTGGTTCGATGACGGATCGCTGTCGGTCACCATCGCGGCCCGGTACGACTGGCGGGACGCCGCGCGGGCGCACGAGGTGATAGAGCAGGGGCACACCCAGGGCAAGCTGGTGCTGATCGTCGACGACGACCTGGCCGCCAGCCTCGAGGTCTGAGCTGGATGCCGGCGATCGAGCAGCTGGCCCGGGATCGCCTCGGCTTTGACCAGCTCCGGCCCGGGCAGCTGAGCGCGGCCGAAGCGCTGGCCAGCGGCCGCGATGCGCTGGCGGTGCTGCCCACCGGCGGCGGGAAGTCGGCGATCTACGAGCTGGCCGGGCTGCTGCGGCCCGGGCCGACGATCGTCGTGTCGCCGCTGATCGCGCTGCAGGATGACCAGCTCGCCCACTTGCGCGCGGCCGGGCTGCGGGCGATCGTGCTGAACTCACAGCAGTCGGCCGGGGTGCGGGCCGCGGCGCTGCTCGCCTCCTGCGACTCCGACACGTTCGTGTTCCTCTCACCGGAGCAGCTGGCCAACGGGGAAACCCGGGAAACAATGCGGCGCGCCCGGCCGGGGCTGTTCGCCGTGGATGAGGCGCACCTGATCAGCCAGTGGGGTCATGATTTCCGGCCGGACTACATGCGGCTCGGTGCGCAGGCCGGGGCGGTCGGCGCGCCGGTCCGGCTGGCCCTGACCGCGACCGCCGCGCCGCCGGTGCAGCAGGAAATCATCCGGCGGCTCGGCCTGCGCGATCCGGTGGTGGTGCTGGGTGACTTCGACCGGCCCCAGCTGAACCTGTCCGCGCACCACGCGCCCACGACGGCGGACAAGGAGCGCGAGCTGGTGGCCGCGGCGCGCGAGTTCGGCGGCCCGGGGATCGTGTACGCGGCGACGCGTGCCGACGCGCAGGCCGCGCGCGACACCCTCGCGTCCGCGGGCGAGCAGGTGACGCTGTATCACGCCGGGCTTCCCGGGCGCGCGCGGCACGAGGCGATGACCGCGTTCCTGGACGGCCGGGCCCGGGTCATCGCGGCCACGGTCGCGTTCGGCATGGGGATCGACAAGCCCGACGTCCGCTGGGTGCTGCACGTGGACCCGCCGCCCTCGCTGGATGCGTACTACCAGGAGATCGGCCGGGCCGGCCGGGACAGCCATCCGTCGCACGTGCGGCTGCTGCACCGCTACGACGACTTCGAGCGGGCGCGCCATCTGCTCGCCCGCGGTGTCGCGGGTGCGGCCGTCGGCCGGGCCGCGGCCGCGCTGGCCGCTGGCCAGCCGGTCGGGCCGGAGGAACGGCAGCAGACGGCCGCGCTCACCCGGCTGGCCGACCTCGGCGCGGCGGCCTGGCAGGCGGACGGCGACGTGCGCTGGAGCGGGGCGATGAGCGTCGCGGAAGCGCTCAGCGCGTCGGAGACGGAAACGCAGCGCGAGGACGAGGTGGAGCGCTCCCGGCTGACGATGATGCGCCGATACGCCGAGCACACCGGCTGCCGCCGCTCGTTCCTGCTGACCTACTTCGGCCAGAACTACCCTGGCCCGTGCGGCAACTGTGACAACGACCTCGCGCCCGCCGCACCCGCCCGGGCGCAGACCCCGTTCGCCGTGGGCGCCCGCGTGGTGAGCGAGCGCTGGGGCCAGGGCACGGTCCAGCGCTATGACGGCGACCAGGTCACGGTGCTGTTCGACGAGCACGGCTACCGCGAGCTGTTTCTGCCGGTCGTGCTCGAACGCGGCCTGCTGCGGCCGGGCTAGACATCCCCCGGTGAGCGGGCGAGGATTCGCCCGGCTCCCCGGACTCTTGTGGCGATGAACAATCGGGCCGCCCCGGCTACCTCAGCCACCCGGCCAGAGCCGAAGATGGTGACAGCACTCAGCGGGGGAGCAGGTGAGTCTCGTGACCGAGGACCCGGGCCGGACCGGGACGCTGGAGCAGGCGCGCTCCTATCTTCGCCGCGCCGATCCGGTGCTGGCCCGGCTCATCGCCGAGCGGCCGGCGTTTGACCCGCGCGCGTGGCTGGCCCAGCTGCCCGCCATGGATCTGTACGGGGCCTTGTTGTTCCAGGTCACCGGGCAGCAGCTGTCGGTGGCGTCGACCCGGCGGATCCTGGCCCGGATCGAGGCCCTGTCCGGTGGCCGGCTGCCCGCGCCCGCCGAGCTGCTCGGCACCGATCCCGCCCAGCTGCGTGCGGCCGGGCTGTCGTGGCGGAAGATCGCCACCCTGCGCGACCTGGCCGAGCGGCTGTCGGACGGCCGGCTGGACGCCGGCCTGCTGAGCCGCCTGCCCGACGACGAGGTGATCGCCCAGCTGACCGCCATTCCCGGAATCGGCCCGTGGACCGTGCAGGGGGCGCTGCTCATCGCGCTGGGCCGGGAAGACGTGGTGCTGCCCGGCGACCTCGCGCTGCGCAAGGCGGTGCAGGCCGCCTACCGGCTCGATCACCTCCCGTCCCAGCAGGAGGTCCTGGCCATCGCCGAGAAGTGGCGCCCGTACCGGAGCCTGGCCACCAGCTACCTTTTTTCCGCCGCCTTCGAGCCGGCCGGGTCCCCGGGGACCCCGTAGCCGGGCGCGGCCGCCGGGTCGAGCGCGCGCTGCACATAGGCCGCTTCCTGCGGCCGCCACACGTCCCACAGCCGGGCCAGCTCGCCGATCGGGTCGTCATGCCAGTCGACGCGCAGATCGGTGACCGGCCACGGCACCTCGTCCACGACCAGCAGCCCGGCCGACCGGACCGGGCCTTCCTCGCCGCCCGCCAGCGCCCCGGCGCGCAGCGCGCCGAGCAGCCGGGCGGCCAGGTCGTCCTGGGGCCGCCGCCCGAACGCCGCCGCCATCGCGGCGGTGACCTGATCACTGGCGAGCAGGTTCCCGGCGGCCAGGCAGTCCGCACCGCCGCTGGTGCTGTGCCGGCCAAGCGTGCCGGACCCGGAGAAGGACGCCGTCCGCCCGGCCGCGTCCACGACCGCGAGCTGGCGATACCCCGCGTGCGGCGCCGTGGTCATCACCTCGTCCAGGGCATCGGCGGCGGGGCGCCCGAGCGCCAGCCGGTCGAGGACCCGTGGCCCCAGCGCGGGGTCGGTGACGTTCTGGGTGGACACGGCGCCCACGCGAGCGCGCGCCCAGGCACAGCGCGCGGCCACGGCCGGGCTCGAGGACGTCACCACCAGGCCGAGCCGCCCGGTGCGGGCGCAGCGGCCGACCAGCGAGAACGTCATGGCTGCACCGCGACCGCGGTCACTTCCACCAGCCACTCCGGCCGGGCCAGGGCCTGCACGACCAGGCCGGTGAAGCACGGATACACCCCCCTCAGTCGCTCCCCGAGCACCCCGTAGACCGCCTCCCGGTAGCGGATGTCGGTCAGGTACACGTCACAGGTGACGAGGTGGGCCAGCCGCGCGCCCGCCTCGCCGAGCAGCAGCTCGATGTTGTCCATGATCCGGGCGGCCTGGCCGGCCGGGTCCCCGATCGCGACCGACTCCCGCGTCTCCAGGTCCTGGGCCACCTGCCCGCGCAGGTAGACGGTCTGGCCCGCCACCACCGCCTGGCACAGGTCGTTGGACAGCTGCTGCTCCGGGTAGGTGTCCGCGGTGTTGAACGGGCGGATCCGGCGGTGGCCGCCGGCGATGATCGACTCGGTCACCTCAGGTCTCCCGTGGCCGGGCGCCGGCCCCGCCCAGCCCGGCGGACCTGCTCATCCGCTCCACCGCCGGGCCGAAGTCGTAGTTGTTGTACACGGCCAGCAGGTGCGAGAACGCCGGTGACTGGGCGAACAGCTGGAACGTCAGCCGGTGCCCCGCGTAGTCGGAGTTCAGCAGGTCGTGGGCGTAGGCCAGCATCTTGCGCCGGTCTTCCGCGTCGACGTCGCCGACCCGGAAGTACTTCGCCAGCCAGTCCCGCGTGCCCGGCGCCCGGAACGTCGCCGCGCTGGGCACCAGGCTGATCTGGCAGCCGCACAGGTCGCGGACCAGGTGCATCATGTCCGGGAGCTGCGAGCACGCGTGTACCCGCCCGGTGTACAGCAGCGCCTGGTTGGGCATCAGCAGGCCGCCCGGGCTGGTCTCGGCCATCTCGATCGCCGCGGTGAGGTGCGCCGCGATGCCCTCGCGGTAGCACGCCAGCTGGGCGATCTTCTCCCGCACCCCCTGGTGCATCTTCACCCCGGTCTGCTGCGCGTTGGCGTAGGCCAGGCCGAGCAGCAGGTCCGCGAGGCGGAGGTGCCGGTGCACGAACGCGTACATGCTGTACCGGTGCAGCGTGGCCCGGATGAACGCGGCGGCCCGGGTGTGCCGGTAGAAGAACACGTTTTCCCAGGGGATCTCCACGTCGTCGAAGACGATCATGGTGTCCACCTCGTCGAACCGGTTGCTGAGCGGGTAGTCCTCGGTGGCCAGCCGGCCGGCGAAGCCGGACCGGCAGATGTGCTTGATGCCGGGCGCGCCCATGTCGGCGAGGAAGCCGACCGCGTACTCGGACAGGGCGTCGTTGCCCCAGTCGCCGATGGTGGGCTTGACGAAGGCCTGGTTGGCGTAGGCGGCGGCGGTCTCGAACTTCGCACCGCGGACCACGATGCCGTTGTCGGTCTCCGCCGTCACGTGCAACAGGACGTCGGGGTCCTGGTCCCGCGGGTGCCTGCTGCGATCCCCCTTGGGGTCGGTGTTGGCCGAGACGTGAAACGGGTCGAGCAGCGCGGCGCGGCGCACATGATGGCGGATGTTGGCCGAGAACGTGGGGTCGATCTCGTTGAGCACGTCCTGGCCGTCATACAGCGACCACATCTCGCCGACGGTCTCGTCACCGACCCGGGTGACCACACCGCCGATGTCGTCGAGGACGGTCTCCACGGCCGCGTGCTTGGCGTGCCAGTCCGCCTTGGTCAGCGGGGGCTGGCCCGCGATCGCGCACGTCTCGCCGGTCTCGGCGTCCACATACGTCATGGCCGCGGCGGTGGCGGGCTCGTGCGCCAGGTCGTAGATCCGCGCCCGCACGTCCACGATCGGCCTGAACGCGGGGTGGGTGGTGACGTCCTTGACCTGCTCGCCGTCGATCCACACCTCGCGCCCGTCCGCCAGGGACTGCCGGTACTCCTCGCCCGTCCTGATCACGATGCTTCCTCACGTGTTGCTGGTGCCGGGTGCAGCTGGGTGACCTCGCGCCGGAACGGCACGACGTCGTTACCCGGCAGCTCGGTGTCGAATTCCTCCGCGTAGCGGCGGCCCGACCAGACGGCGGCCGCGATCGTGCCCGGGGCCCACGCGTCGCCGATGGCCCGGACCGAGGCGATCAGGCCCCGCTCGCGGCGCTCGGTCAGCTGCCAGAACAGGTCCTCGTTAGGCAACCTCGCGGTCACCATGACCACGCTGTCCGCCGTCGCCTCGCTCAGCTGGCCGGTATAGGCGCAGGCCAGCGTCACCTTGCCGGCGTCGACCGCGGTGAGCGCGGTAGACGTCCGCAGCGTGACGCCGGCCCGCAGCAGCCGGCGCTGGATCTTGCCGACCTCCATCGTGTTGACCGTCCACGCCGACACCAGGGCGGCGGGCGTGACGATCTCGACCTCGAAGCCCTCCGCGCGCAGCCGTTCCGCGATGACGCCGCCCAGATAGTAGTGGTCGTCGTCGTAGACCACCACGCGGGAGCCCGCGGGCCGCCGGCCGGCCATGATGTCGTCGGGGGTGAGCACGTCGGCGCCGGCCGCGACCGGGACCGGCTGGGTATGCCAGCGGGCGACACCGTCCCGCCGCCAGGCCGCGCCGGTGGCCACGGCCACGTGCTGGAACCCGAACTCGACGATGTCCCCGGCGGTCATCCGGCTCTCCCGGTAGACCTCGACGTTGGGCATCGCCCCGATCGCCTGCTCGCGGTAGTCCAGCACCCGCACCCACGCGGCCAGGCCGGGCAGCTTCGACTCGCGCGCGACGCGGCCGCCCAGGTCCCGGGTGGCCTCGGCGAGCACGACGGGATAGCCGCGCACACCCAGGGCGCGGGCCGCCTCGAGGCCGGCCGGCCCGGAGCCGACGACCAGGATCCGCGAGTCCGAGCCGCGCGCCCGGATCCGCTCGGGATGCCAGCCGCGGCGGAACTCCTCACCCATGCTCGGGTTCTGCGTGCACCGGATCGGGGACATGGTGAAGTCGCCGGACACGCAGATATTGCAGCCGATGCATTCGCGTATCGTCGCCAGCCGGCCGGTGCGGATCTTCTCGGGCAGGAACGGGTCGGCGATCGACGGCCGGGCGGCGCCGATGAGGTCCAGGATGCCGCTCCTGACCTGGCGGACCATCGTGTCTGGCGAGGTGAAGCGGCCGACGCCGACCACCGGCTTGCTGGTCAGCTGCTTCAGCCCGGTGACGTAGCGCTCCTGCTCGCCTTCTGGGCCGAAGCGGGAGGTGTTCGAGTCGGCTTCCCAGCTGCCCAGCACGAAGTCCCACAGGTCAGGCAGCTCGCCCAGCTCGCCCAGGATCTCCTCGATGTGACCGCGGCTGAGCCCGGCCTCGCCGAGACCCTCGTCCACGGTGATCCGGCAGGCGACGGCGGCCCGGCCGCCGGCGGCTTCCCTGGTGTCCTCGAGGATCTCCCGCAGCAGCCGCATCCGGTTCCGGGCGCTGCCGCCGTAGGAGTCGGTGCGCTGGTTGTAGCGCGGTGAGAGGAAGTGCTCGATGCCGCCGAAGCCATGCCCGGCGTAGACGTAGACGAGGTCGTAGCCCGCCTGGATGGCGCGGACCACCGCGCTGCGGTGCCAGCGGCGCAGGTCGGCGATGTCCTGCCTGGTCATCATCCGCGCCTGGACCGGGTCGTAGCCGTAGCTGGCCACCGGCAGGTGGTGCGGGCCCAGCGGGACTTCCCGGCTGTACAGGTTGGGGGCGTTCATCCCGTTGTGGCACAGCTCGATCCCGGCCAGGCCGCCGCCGTCGTGGATCGCGTCGGCGATCAGCGCCAGGGCCGGGAGGTCCTGGTCATCCCAGATCCGCAGCTCGATGAACGGGGTGATGTCCGAGGTCGGGTGGATCTCGACCTGCTCGGTGCACACCACCGACCAGCCGCCCTCGGCCTTGACCCGGCGCAGCGCGGCCTCGGCGCTCGGGTCACGGTAGCCCATCCCGTTGCAGTGCGGCACCTGGAAGAAGCGGTTCCGGGTGACCAGCGGGCCGATGGCGACCGGCTCGAAGAGGATGTCGTACGGCGCGGGCATCCTGGTACCTTTCTTTGCGGTTAAGAGCAAAATATAATCGGGAGCCAGGACGTGTCCAGCGGCGGGGGTAGGTCCCGCCCCGTCCGCAGCCGGAGAGGTGGGTCATGGCGCGGAAGAAGGACCAGGCCGCGCGCAGGCAGCAGCTCGTGTCGGCCACGATCGAGCTCATCGCCGACCGTGGCATCGAGGCGCTCACCCTGGCCGCGATCGCCGACCGGGCAGGCGTCTCCCACCGCCTGGTCGCCTACTACTACCCGGACCTGGAATCCCTGGTCCAGGAGGCACACCGGGCCGCCGCCGAGCGCTACTACTGGGCGCGGCGGCAGGCGCTGGACGGGATCGCTGACCCGGCGCAGCGGCTGGCTCAGCTGATCGGCTCCGGGCTGCCCAGGCGGCCGGACCGCCAGCTGAGCCAGGTACTCAACGAGCTGAGCGTCAGCGCCAGCCGCAGCCCGGTGCACGCCCGGCTGATGTCGGAGCTGTTCGACCGCGAGGTGTCGCTCTACCTCTCCGTCCTCCAGGACGGCGACGCCGCGGGCGCCTTCCGGCTCAGCCAGCCCGCGCTGACCCTGGCCCGCAATCTCGTCGCGCTGGAGGACGCGTACGGGTTCCACCTGCTGGCCCGGGGCTCCTCGGTCGACGCGGCCACCGCGCTGGACGCGCTGGCCGGCTACGCCCGGACCGCCACCGGCGCCCCGCTGCTCAGCCCCGCGTGACCCGGCCGGGCCCGGTGCTCACGCCGCCCGCCGCCGGATCGCGCGGGTAGACCTCGAGGTCGGTGGCCTTGACCGTGAGCCAGACCTGGCTGCCCGGTTCCAGCGACAGCTCCGCCACCGCCGCCGGGGTGACGTCGACCAGGACGGGCGGGTCTCCATCGAGGTCGAGCCGGACGCGGTCGGCCAGCAGCGTGAGCCCGGTGATCTTGGCTGTCCAGGTGTTGCGAGCGCTGCTGGGCTGCGGGTGCTGGCTGCTGACCGTGATGGCCGAGGGGCGGACCGATAGCAGCACGTCGCCGTGCTGGCCCTGGTCGGGCACGATGAACGTGCCGCCCGCGTCCAGCGTCACCCGGGAGCCGTCGGCCCGGCCGACGTACAGGTTCAGCCCGACGAGCTTGGCGACGTACTCGGTGCCGGGCCTGCGGGCAACCTGCTGCGGGGTTCCCTGCTGGACGATCCGCCCGCCTTCGAGCACGATGAGCTGGTCCGCCAGCACCAGGGCCTCCAGCGGATCGTGGGTGACCAGCAGGCAGGGGCCCGCGAAGTCGGCCAGGTGCCGCTTGAGCTCGGCCTGCACGTCCAGGCGGGTCCCGGCGTCCAGCGCGGACAGCGGCTCGTCCAGCAGCAGCAGCTGCGGCTCGCCGGCCAGCGCGCGGGCCAGCGCCACCCGCTGGGCCTGCCCGCCGGACAGCTGGTCGGGCTTGCGCCCGGCCAGGTCGGCCAGCCCCAGCCGGTCCAGCCAGTGCTGCGCGGCTGACCGGGCGGCCCGCCGCCCCAGGCCGCGGGCGCGCGGCGAGAACGCGACGTTGTCGGCCACGGTGAGGTGCGGGAACAGCCGGTAGTTCTGGAACACGAAACCCACCGGGCGCCCCGCGGCCTCCACGAACGTGCCCCGGTCGGCATCGTCCAGCACGTGCCCGGCCAGCGTGATGCGCCCGGCCGACACGGGGGTGAGCCCCGCCACTGCGCTGAGCAGCGTCGACTTCCCCGCCCCGTTGGGTCCCAGCAGCCCGACCACCTGGCCCGGGGGCGCGGTCAGGCTGACCCCGAGGATGAACGTGCCCCGCCGGACCTCGGCCTCGACGGCCAGGCCGCCGCCGTCCGCCGTCATGAGATCGAGCCGCCCCGCAGCCAGCGCTCGCGCAGCGAGACCAGCACCACGATGGACACCAGCAGCAGCACCAGGCTCAGCGCGATGGCCGCGTTGGGATCGGTCTGCAGCGCGTAGTACACGGCGATGGGCATGGTCTCCGTCTGGCCGGGGAAGCTGCCGGCAAATGTGATCGTCGCGCCGAACTCGCCCAGGGCCCGCGCCCAGCACAGCACCGCGCCGGCCCCCAGGGACGGGGCGATCATGGGCACCGTGATCCGGCTGAACACGATCATCCGCCTGGCGCCCAGGGTGGCCGCCGCTTCCTCGAAACCCTGATCGGCCGACCGCAGCGCCCCCTCCACCGTGATGATCAGGAATGGCATGGCCACGAAGGTTTCGGCCATGACCACGGCCAGCGGGGTGAACGGGATGGTCAGCCCGAACCAGGCGTCCAGGTAGCGCCCGATGACCCCGGTCCGCCCGAAGGCCAGCAGCAGGGCTACCCCGCCGACCACCGGCGGGAGCACCAGGGGCAGCGTGACCAGCGCCCGGAGCAGCCGCTGCCCCGGGAACGTGGTGCGGGCCAGGAGCCAGGCCAGTGGCACCCCGATGAGGAGCGAGATCCCGGTGCTCACGGTCGCGGTCCACAGCGACAAGGTCAGCGCCTGCGTCGCGTCGGACCCGCTGAGGGCGGCGCCGAGATGACCCCACGGAGCCCGGATGAGCAGCCCGGCCAGCGGCAGCAGCAGGAACGCCACCGCGATCAGCGCCGGCACCAGCAAAGGTGCCGGCGCTGATCGTGAGGCGCCGCCCCGCGCGGCCCGCCTGGCGCGTTCCCGGGCAGTCAGGTGTGACGGCGCGGGGGAGGTCACCATGGCGGCTCCGCGGATGGGTCAGGGCTTCTTGAACCCGGCGGCGCTGAGCACCTGCTGCCCGGCGGGCGACAGGACGTAGGCGACGAACGCCTGGGCGATGGACTTCTCCTTGCTGTTGCTGATGGTAGCGATCGGGTACAGCGTCGAGGCGTTGTCCTTGGCCGGCACCGGCACGCCCTTCACCTTGCTGCCGGCCGCCATCACGTCGGTCACATACACCGCCCCGGCGTCCACGTTTCCGGTCTCCACCTGGGTCAGCACCGACTTCACGTCGGGCTGCAGGGTGACCGGCTTGACCTTGATCCCGGCGTTCTTGAACACCTGCGCCGCCACCACGCCGCACGGCACCTGCGGCTGGCACAGCGCCACCTTGACGGACTTCTTCGCCAGGTCGGTCACGGACATGACGTGCCCGGGATTGTCCGGGGGGACGGCGATTTCCATGGTGTTCTTGGCGAAGTTCGTCGGGCTGGACGCGTCGCCCGCCGAAACGACCTGCTGCATGTTGGCGGGCGCGGCCGACGCGAACACGTCGGCCGGCGCGCCGCTGGTGATCTGCTCGGCCAGGCCGGAACTGGGCCCGAAGCTGAACTTGACGCTGTCGCCCGGATGGGCCGACTCGAACTGCTTCCCGAGCTGGGTGAAGCTGCCGGTCAGCGACGCGGCGGCGAAGACGGTGATCGACCCTTTGGCGGCGGACGCCGAGCTGCTGGCGCCCGACGAGCCTCCGGAACCGCTGCTCGAGCAGCCCGCGGCGGCTACCGCGGCCACCCCGACGGCGATAATGGCGAAACGGCGCATAATGAACTCCCAGGTGGGTGCTTCAGTGGCCAAGGGTCAGTGCTAGCCCGGGACCCGGCGCGGGGGTGGTGGCCCCGTGCGGGTCCGCCGCCTCCTTGATCCGGAAGCCCAGCATCCTGAGACTGTAACGCAGATGCGTTAGTAGATCGCAGCTGGCGGCCGCACGCACGGCACCAGAGGTCGCTGCGGGCCGCATTCACGAAGTCGCTCGTGGCCCGGTTGGAGGGGGTGCCCATGCCGTACCGGGTGGTGGTCATCGGCGCCGGCTTCGCCGGGATCGGCATGGCGATCGCGCTCAAGCAGGCTGGCATCGGCGACTTCATTGTGGCCGACCGGGCTGACAGCCTGGGCGGGACCTGGCGTGATAACAGCTATCCGGGCCTGACCTGCGACATACCGTCGCAGCTGTACTCGTTCTCGTTCCATCCCTGGCGCTGGAGCCGGCGCTTCCCCGCGCGGGACGAGATCCTGTCTTACCTGCGCGCGCTGGTCGCCGAGCACGATCTCGGCCCGCACCTGCGCTTTGCCTGCGGGGTCGCGGCGGCCGAGTTCGACGAGCGCCGCGGCGCCTGGGCCCTCACCCTGGAGGACGGTGGCCGCCTGCAGGCCACCGCGGTGGTCTGTGCCGTCGGCCAGCTCGGCCGGCCCGCCCTCCCCGATATCCCGGGCCGGGACGGGTTCGCCGGCCCGTCGTGGCACTCGGCTCGCTGGAACCACGAGGTCGATCTGGCCGGCCAGCGGGTGGCCGTCGTCGGCACCGGGGCCAGCGCCATCCAGTTCGTGCCCGAGATCGCCCGGGCCGCCAGCCACGTGGACGTCTACCAGCGCAGCGCGCCGTACGTGCTGCCCAAGGCAGACCGGCCCTACCGGCCCGCCGAGATCGCCCTGTTCGACCGGCTGCCCGTGCTGCGCAAGGCCGACCGGCTGCGCATCTTTCTCTACGGCGAGCTGCTCACCAGCGGCTTTGTCTTGTCGCCGAAGCTGCTGGCCGGGCCCATGCAGCTCTGGCGCCACCAGCTCCGCACCCAGATCACCGACCCCGGGCTGCGCGCCAAGTGCGTCCCCGATTACCTGATGGGCTGCAAGCGGGTGGTGTTCTCCAGCGACTGGTACCCAGCGCTGGCCCGGCCGGATGTCGAGCTGGTCACGGAGCGGATCGAGCGGATCGTCCCGGAGGGGGTGGTCACCACCGGCGGCACGGCTCACCCGGCGGGCGTGATCGTCTACGCGACCGGGTTCCGGGCGGCCGAGTTCCTCGCGCCCATCCAGGTGCGCGGCCTGGGCGGCCGCCGGCTGGCGGAAGCCTGGCGCGACGGCGCCCAGGCCTACCTGGGCATGACGGTCGCTGGGTTCCCGAACTTCTTCGTGCTCTACGGGCCCAATACCAACCTCGGCGGCAATTCCATCCTCTACATGCTCGAAGGCCAGATCGGCTACGTGCGCGGCGCGCTCCAGGCGCTCGCGGCGGACCGCCTGGCCTGGCTCGACGTGCGCCCCGACGTGCAGGACGCGTTCTGCTCCTGGGTGCAGTCGGCCAGCCGCACCTCGGTGTGGGAGAGCGGCTGCCACAGCTGGTACACCACCGCCGGCGGCCGCAACACCAACAACTGGCCCGACCATACGTTCCGGTACCGGTCCCGGGTCCGGCGCTTCGACCTGGCCGCGTACCGGATCATGCCGCACCCGCCGGTCACGGAGGGTACGGCATGACCACGCAGCGCGCCGGCCGGGTGCCGCGCGTGCCGCCCGCGGTGGCCCGCCTGGCGATGCGCCAGCTCGGCCGGCGCTGCCTCGACCCGGCGCTGCCCTGGCCGGTGCAGCGCACCCGGCTGGACGCGTTCGCCCGTGCCGCCCGGCAGCCGCCCGGCACCATGATCGCGGAGCAGATCATCGGCGGGGTGCGCGCCGAGGTCGTGTCGGCCCGGCCCGCGGCTGGGCGCCCGACGGTGCTCCATTTTCACGGCGGCGGTTACTGCGTGGGTTCACCGCGCATCCCGCGCGGCTGGGCGGCGTACCTGAGCGCCCGGACCGGCTGCCAGGTGGTGCTGCCCGCGTACCGGCTGGCGCCCGAGCATCCCCACCCGGCGGCCCTGGACGACGCCCGGGCGGTGATGGGCGCGCTGGCCGGCCAGGCCGGGCCCGGCTCGGTGGTGGTGTCGGGCGACTCGGCTGGCGCCGGGCTCGCGCTGGCGCTGATCCTGTCGCTGCGCGACCACGGCCAGCCGCGGCCGGCCGGCTGCCTGCTGCTCTCGCCGTGGCTCGATCTCGGCCGCGACCGCCGCGCCGTCCCGGACCTGGTGCGCCAGGAGGTCGTGCTCTCCCCGGACTGGCTCGACGCCTGCGCCCGCGCGTACGCCGCCCCGGCCGCCTGGGCCGACCCGGCGGTCTCGCCGCTGTGCGCGGCACCGGCGGGGCTGCCCCCGCTGCTCATCCAGGGGGCGGCGGGCGAGCTGCTCAGCCCGGACGCCGAGCTGCTGGCGGCGGGCGCGCGGGCGGGCCGGGTGGACGTGACCTACACCAGGTGGCGGCGGATGTGGCATGACTTCATGCTCGAGCCCGGGTTGCTGGCCGCGGCCGACAGCGCGCTCGCGCAGGCGGCCTGGTTCCTCAGCCAGGTGACCGCCCGGCCGGGAACCTGAGCTGGCCGCCCCGGCCGCCGGCGGCGATGAGTATCAGGGCCGGCGGCCGTCTCCCCTATAGAGCAGGACGAGACCCGCCGAGGAGGCCAGACCATGTTCGCGGTGATTGCGGTGAGCCTGGGGCTGATAGCCGCGGCCGCGTTCGGTACCGCGTCGGTGCTGGAGGAGCGCAGCACCAAGCAGGTGCCCGAGCGGGCGGCGCTGTCGCCGCGGCTGCTGATCGACCTGATCCGGCGGCCGCTGTTCCTGGCCTCGATCGCCGTGAATGTGGCCGGTGCCGGGCTGCAGGTCCTGGCGCTGCATTTCGGGTCGCTGACGCTGGTGCAGCCGCTGCTCGTGCTGAGCCTGCTGTTTGCCGTGGTGGTCGCGGCCCTGGTCGTCCGCCGTCGGCGGCCGGACATGGTGCTGCTGGCCGGGGTGGCCTGCTGCGCGGCCGGGATAGCGGGCTTCCTGGCCGTGGCCCGGCCGCACGGCGGCGCGGACACGGCCGCCCCGGGCGCCGTGCTGCCGCTGGCGGCCGGGCTGGCGGCGGTGCTGGTGGGCTGCCTGGCCGCGGCCCGGTGGGGGCCGCGGGCGGTGCGCCCGCTGTGGCTGGCCCTGGGCTGCGGCTCGGCCTTCGGGGTGAACGCGCTGCTGCTGAAGATCGTGCCGGGTACCCTGCCCGCCGGGTTCGGTGACCCGCTGCGGCAGTGGCCGCTGTTCCTGATGGCCGTCGTGACCCCGGTCGGCTTCCTGCTCAACCAGAACGCGTTTCAGGCCGGCACGCTGATCGCTCCCGTGCTGGCCGTCATCACCACCGCCGACCCGCTGGTGTCCATGGCGGCCGGCGCCGCGTTCCTGCACGAGCAGATCGCCGCCACGCCAGCGGCCCTGGGCGCCGAGGCGGTCTGCCTGGCCGTCACCGTCGGCGGGGTCATCGCGCTGGCCCACCGTGCCCCGCAGGTCGCCGCCGAGCAGCGCGCCTACCTCCCGCTGTCCGCGCTGGCTGCGGCCGGGGCACGCTGAATAACGGAACCCACCGGGGCCGGTCAGCTCCTGGGCCGCTCGGACGCCGGGTCGTAACGGGGGCGCAGCGATGGCTGAGCCGGGACCCGCGCACAGGCGATCTCGATCTCGTAGCTCCCGCCGGTGAACCAGGACCGGTCGGGGGCGGGGGCGGTCACGTAGCCGAGCGCGACGGTCCGGCCCAGGGTGTGCCCGTAGGCGGCTGACGTCACGTGCCCGACCAGCGCGCCGTCCCGGTAGATGGGCTCGTCGTGGTAGGCGAACGCGTCCGGGTCGGCCAGGGCGAACTGCACGAGCCTGCGGGTCACCCCCGCCTCCCGCTGGCGTGCCAGCGCCTCCCGGCCGGTGAAACCACCGGGCTTGTCCCAGGCGACCGCGAAACCCAGGCCGGCCTCCAGCGGGGTGTCGCCGCCGGAGATGTCGTGCCCCCAGCTGCGGTAGGCCTTTTCCATCCGCAGCGAGTCCAGCGCGTGGTAGCCAGCGTGGCGCAGACCGAGGGCGGCACCCGCCCCGGTGAGCGTGTCGTACACGTGCCCGGCCAGGTCGGCTGGGATCAGCAGCTCCCAGCCGAGTTCCCCGACGTAGGTGATGCGGGTGGCGCGGACGAACCCGAGGCCCAGGTCGATCTCGCGCGAGGTGCCGAACGGGAACGCCCCGGGGGACAGGTCAGCGTCGGTCAGCGGCTGCAGCAGCCGCCGCGCGTCCGGGCCCATGACCGGGATCATGGCCAGCGCGGTGCTGATGTCGGTGACGGTCGCGAACTCGCCGTCCCGGATGCTGCGCAGCAGCCAGTCGTGGTCGCGGCGGACCGTGGCCGGCCCGGACAGGACCAGGAACTCCCGCTCGCTCAGCCGGGTCACGGTGACGTCGGCCTCGATGCCACCCCGCTCGTTGAGCCACTGCGTGTACACGATCCGGCCCGGCGGCACCGCGACGTCGTTCGCGCACACCCGCTGCAGCACGGCCTCGGCGCCCGGGCCCTGGACGAGGAGCTTGCCGAACGAGGACGTGTCGAACAGGCCGACCCGCTCGCGCACCGCGCGGTGCTCCGCGGCCGAGTGCCGCAGCCAGCTGGGCCGGCCGAACGAGTAGTCGTACTCACGGCTGCCCCCGGGCGGGGCGTACCAGTTGGCCCGTTCCCAGCCCAGCAGCTCACCGAATACCGCGCCGGCCGCCGCCACCCGGTCGTGCAGCGGGCTGCGGCGCAGCCCGCGCGCGCTGGTGCGCTGCTGGAACGGCCAGTGGATCTCGTAGGCGAGATCGAGGGTCTCGGTGACCCGCCGCTCCAGGAACCGGCGGTTGGTCTCGTGCAGGGCTCCCCGGCGGGGATCGGCTTCGGGCAGGTCGAGCGGGGAGTGGCCGTCCACGATCCAGTCGGCCAGCACCGCGCCCGCGCCCGGGCCGGACAGGAAGCCGATCGAGTTGAAGCCGGCCGCGACGAAGTAGCCGCGCAGCCCGGGCGCTTCGCCGAGATGGTAGAGCCCATCCGGGGTGAAGCTCTCCGGGCCGCAGAAGTGCAGCCTGATCCCCGCGTCGGCCAGCACCGGCAGCCGCTTCATCATCTTCTCGTAGAACGGGCCGAGGTGGTCCCAGTCCTCGGGCAGCCGGGTGAACTCCGCGTCCTCGGGGAGGCCGCCGGGCGACCACGGGTAGCTGCCCGGCTCGAAGAAGCCGACCATCAGCCCGGCGCCCTCGTTCTTCACGTAGGCGTACTCCGGCGCGGCTTTGATCGTGGGCAGCCCGGGAGGCAGGCCGGGGATCGGCTCGGTCACCACGTAGTAGTGCGCCAGGGCCTGCAGCGGGATGCGGACCCCGTGCCGGGCGCCGAACTGCCGCCCCCACATCCCGGTCGCGTTGACCACGCAGGCGGCCTCGATGCGGCCGGCCGCGGTCGTCACCCCGGTGACCCGCCCGTCGCGCTGGGTCACCCCGGTGACCGTCACGTTCTCCACGATCTGCGCGCCACGCTGGCGGGCCCCCGCGGCCAGCGCCATCGTCGTGTCGGTGGCGTTGCCGCGGCCGTCGTCCGGGTAATACACGGCGCCCGCCAGGTCCCCGGCGTACAGCAGGGGAAACAGCCGGACGGCCTCGTCCGGCGAGATGGGCTCGGCCCGGATGCCGTTGGCGTGGGCGGCCGAGGCCTGCCGGCGCAGCTCGTCCCACCGGGCCGCGCCGTCCGCCAGGTGCAGCGTCCCGGTGGGCTCGAACCCGGGGGAGAAGCCGGTGTCGCGTTCCAGGGACGAGAAGATGTCCAGGCTGCGCTTGACGATCTCCCGGGTGCCGTACGTGGGCCGGGCCTGGGTGACCAGCCCGGCGGCGTGCCAGGTGGTCCCGGAGGTCAGCCTCTTGCGTTCCAGCACGACGACGTCGGCCCAGCCCCGCCGGGCCAGCTGGTACGCGACGGCGCAGCCAGCCACGCCGCCACCGACCACGACGACCCGGGCGGTGCGCGGTAGAGCTTGGTCCACGCGTGCCGACCCCCCCGCCTTGACAGGCTCTTTCACAAACACGGACTATTGGTTGGTTTTCCGCAAATAGTCCTAGTCGGTGGAGCCGCCGTGCGCAACCAGGGAAGCAGCACCTGGCGCTGGGGAATCGCGCTCGCCATGGCGGCGGCTGGACTGACCGCCGGCACAACCGCGGCGGCGGCCGTCGCCAGCCCGGGGCAGCGCGCGCCGGTGCAGGCGGTCAGCGCGGCCGCGCAGCAGGCGTCCCGCGCGTTGTGGACCCCGGCCCGGATGGCCGCCGCGACCCCGCTGGCCGATGCGACGCCCAGCCCGCCGCCCGGCATTCCCTCACCCACCCACTTCACCGGGGTGCCGACCGTGGGCGCGCTGTTCTTCACCACCGGGAGCCAGCAGCATTTCTGCACGGCCAGCGTGGTCGACAGCCCGACCGCGAACCTGGTGCTCACCGCGGCGCATTGCGTCTACGGCAGCAGCTACGCCCGCAATATCGAATTCGTCCCGCGCTACCACGACGGTCTCCAGCCCTTTGGCGCGTGGGCGGTGCGGAGCATCACGGTCGCGGCGGGCTGGCGGACGTCGCACGACCCCAGTCTCGACTTCGCGTTCCTGACGGTCAGCCCGCCGCCCGGCACCCACCGGCCCATCCAGCAGGTGACCGGGGGGCTGCGGCTGGGCATCGACGCCGGCTACCGCCACCGCATCGAGGTGATCGGTTACAACAACGGCGAGGACGCGCCGATCAAGTGCGCGACGCGCAGTTTCCGGTTCGGGACCGGGCAGATGGAGTTCTACTGCAACGACTTCCAGGACGGCACCAGCGGCGGGCCGTGGATCATCGGGTTTGGCCCGCAGGCCGGCACGGGCACGGTGTTCGGCGTCATCGGTGGGTACGAGGAGGGCGGCGATTACCCGTGGGCCTCGTACAGCGTGTACTTCGGGCCGCCGACGCTGAAGCTGTACTGGCAGGCTGAGCTGCAGCAGCTCTGACGCGGATCAGGGTGCCGGGCTCAGGCCAGCCGCGGTGAGCAGGTAGCCGCCGCTGCCGTTGCCGGCGCTGGTCAGCAGGCCGGTGATGGCCTCGCCGACCTGGTCCGTGGTCAGCGCCGGCCCGGCGGCCGGGCCCCCCTGCTGCCCGGGCGGCACCCCCTGGCGCGCCGCGTAGGCGGTGACCGCCGCGGCGCCCAGCTCGGTGACCCCGGTCAGCTGGGGGAGCACGCTGAGGAACCGGATGCCCAGGCCGGCCCGCTCCGACTCGTCCGCGGCGTAAGCGGTGAGAAACCTGATCGCGGCCTTGGCGCCGGCGTAGCCACCGGACAGCGGCGAGCCGCGCAATGCGGCGCCGCTGGACATCGTGATGACCGTGCTGCCCGGCGGGAGCGGGGCCAGCAGCGCTTCCCGGGTCCAGCAGAACGCGTGCCGGGTGTCCACGTCCCAGTTGCGGCTGAATGTCTCCCAGGTGTGCTGCTGGACCGGGCGCAGCAGCGGGCTCGCGCCGGCGTTCAGCACCAGGACGCCCGGCCGGTGGGCGTCGATGAGCTGCCCGGCGGTCACCGGGTCGGTGGCGTCGGCGGTCACCGCGGTGAACGCGTCCCCGATCTCGGCGCGCAGCCCCTCCAGCCGGGCCCGGTCCCGGGCGACGCCGACGACCCGGGCGCCCGCCCGGGCCAGCGCGATGGCGATGGCCCGGCCGAAGCCGCGGCTGGCCCCGGTGACGATGGCGGTGCTCGCGGTGATGTCAGCGGACATGGGATGCCTCCAGACCGGGCGGTGCCGGGCTGGACGGGTTCCGGCCGGGTCGCCCCTGCCAATACAGACCACCCCGGCCCGGCGGAGTCGCCGCGGGGCGGGAAATCTTCGCAAAATTGGATCGCGGGCGACGAGTGCGGGGCGCCGGGCAGGTCTACATAGCTGGCGGCACGGTGCAGCCGCCGCCCAGAGCCGGCCGGAGAATGCGATGACACAGGGCACGATGACACAGGGCACGATGACACCGGGCACGATGACCCAGGGCACGAGCCAGGAATTCGAGGCGCAGCTGGGCGCGCTGCGGGCCGAGCTGGTCGCGCACTGCTACCGGATGACGGGCTCGGCGCACGAGGCCGAGGACCTGGTGCAGGAGACCTACCTGCGGGCCTGGCGCGCCTACCGCGGGTTCGAGGGCCGCGCGTCGCTGCGCACCTGGCTGTACCGGATCGCGACCAACGTCTGCCTGACCGCGGTGCAGCGCCGCGCCCGCCGCCCGCTGCCCGCGGGCCTGGGGCCGCCGTCAGCGGACCACCTCGGGCCCGCGGGCATCCAGGCGCTGGACGTGCCCTGGCTGGAGCCGATCGCCACGTCCCGGGCTGACTCCGCCGACCCGGCGGCGGTGGCGGCCTCCCGGGCGGGGCTGCGGCTGGCCCTGATCGCCGGGCTGCAGTACCTGTCCGCGCGGCAGCGGGCCGTGCTGATCCTGCGCGACGTGCTGGAGTGGCCGGCCGCCGAGACCGCGCAGGTGCTCGGCACCACCACGACCGCCGTGCACAGCATGCTGCGCCGGGCCCGCGATCAGCTGAGCCGGGTCATGCCCGCCGAGGACCGGCTCACCGAGCCGGGTGATCCCGGCCAGCGTGAGCTGCTGCACCGGTACGCCGCCGCGTTCGAGCACGCCGATCACGCCACGCTGGTCTCGCTGCTCACCCACGACGCCACCCTGGAAATGCCGCCCCAGCCCGCCTGGTACGCCGGCGCCGCCTCAGCTGGTCGGTTCCTGGCCGCGCACGTGCTCACCAGCCCCGGGCGGTTCCGGCTGGTTGCGGCGGAGGCCAATGGCCAGCCCGCGTTCGCCACCTACCAGCGCGAGCCCGACGGCTACCACGCGCACGCCCTCCAGGTGCTGACCGTCACCGGTGACCGCGTAGCCCGGGTCGTCATCTTCCTCGACCCGTCGCTGTTTCCCGCGTTCGGGCTGCCCGGGACCCACGGGGGAGCTGGCATCGGGCCGGGGCCAGGGGAGTGATCGCGGCCACCCCAGCCACGGCAGCACGCTGTTCCCGGAGCGGGCCATCGCGCCCGGCAGCGCCCGGGTCATTCCGGTGCGGATGGTGCCGGTGATCCGGCGGCGGCCTGGCCGGCGCCGATCCGGGCCAGCGCATCCGGAGTGCCGAGCTCGGCCCGGAGCCCGGGGTGAGCGGCGTAATACAAGAGCGCGTGGTAGACGGTGGCCGGGTCGGCGGTGAGCCAGATCGCGCGGATCAGCATGAACGGCCGGAGCCGGGTCCGCGCAGAGCCGAGCCGGCCCAGGTAACGGCGTACCCGGATGTCCGGCGACGGTACGGCCAGGACCGCGATGACCGGGGTGCCGATCCAATCCGCCGAGATCCCGGCGACGGCGGGCCACGGGACGAATCGGGTGTCGGTGAGACCGCGATGGCTGATCCCGGCGGGGGAGAGGATGACCTGGCCCGGTGCCAGCCGCAGCATGGTGACCAGGAACCATCCAATGATCAGGACCACGGCCGTGATGAAGACCGCGGTCACGGCGCCCGCGACGGTGGCCGACAGCGCGGCGCCCAGCCCCACGGCCGCGACGACCAGCTCCGTCATCACCAGCAGCGCCGTGACGAGATAGCAGAGCCATCCGGAGTAGCCGAACCGCACCCCGGTCCCGCCGTCCGGCGCCGCGGCGAGGCTCCCGGCCCGGCGGGGCCGCGGCCGGGGCCACCACAGCCGTACGCCCAGGGCCGCGACGTGCCCCAGGTAGACGGCCGCCCCGGCCAGCGGCACGGCCGACGCGGGCCCGCCCGTCCAGGCCAGCCACGCCGCCTCCGCCGCCAGCGCCAGCGCGGTCAGCCCGGTGAATCCCATCGAGACGATGAGCCACCACGAGGGCCGCGGCCCGGTCCAGGCCGCTGGCGCGGGCAGGGACACGGTTCCGGTCCCTCCTGGCGGGCTGTGGTCGGCCTGCACCGTGCCGCTCCGTCACTCGCCGCGCAGGTGGCTGTGCACCATGTGGATGGCGATCGAGCCCTCACCCACGGCCGAGGCGACGCGCTTCACCGAGCCGTGTCGCACGTCGCCGGCCGCGAACACGCCCGGCACGCTGGCTTCCAGGAACATCGGCAGCCGCCGCAGTGGCCAGCCCGCGGGCGCCCGCCCATCCGTCAGCAGGTCGGCCCCGGTGAGTACCAGCCCGGACTGGTCACGCCGGACCGCGGCCGGCAGCCACTGGGTCCGCGGCTCGGCCCCGATGAGCACGAACAGCGCGCTGGCGTCCACGGTTTCGGCCCGGCCGGAGTCCAGGTCGGTGAGGGTCAGCCGGTCCAGGCGGCCCGGCCCGGCGCCGCCGGTCACCGCGACCCGGCAGCGGACGGTGATGTTGGCGGCCGAGCCGATCTCCCGGATCAGGTAGTCGGACATGCTGTCCGCGAGCGAGGGCCCGCGCACCAGCACGGTGACCCGTGCGGCATAGCGGGGCCAGGTGCACCGCGGCCTGCCCAGCGGAGTTGGCGCCACCCACCACGTAGACGCAGCGGCCGGTCATGGCCCTGGCTTCCGAGGCGGCCGCGCCGTAGAACACGCCGGCGCCAGCCAGCGCGTCCAGCGCCGGGATGCCGAGCCGCCGGTAGGCCATGCCGGTGGCGACGATCACCGCCCGGCTGCGGACCTCGCTGCCGTCGGCCAGGATGACCGCCAGATCCGCGCCGCCGGCCCGCAGCCCGCTGGCCGGGCTGCCGTAGACGTACTCCGCGCCGAAGGTCAGGGCCTGGGTGTAGGCCCGCACGGCCAGTTCCTCGCCGCTCACCCCGGACGGGAAGCCGAGGTAGTTGCGGATCAGCGAGCTGCTGCCCGCCTGGCCGCCGATCGCCACCGGCTCCAGGACCACGGTGGACAGGCCTTCCGAGGCGCCGTAGACCGCCGCGGCGAGGCCGGCCGGCCCGGCGCCGATCACCGCCACGTCGTAGCGGTCGCTGCCCGGCTTGGTGGGCACGCCGAGCGCCTCGGCCAGCTCCGCGTTGGCCGGGTCGACCAGGACCCGGCCGTCGAACATCACCACCACCGGCAGGACGTCCCGGGTCCCGGCCTGCTCGAGCAGGCGCCGGCCCTCGGGGCTGGCGGCCGGGTGGAACCCGAACGGGACGCTGTTGCGCCCGAGCAGCTCCCGCAGCTCGTGCGATCGCGGGGCCCACTCCTCGCCCACCACGGAAACCACCTCGGACCGGGGCACGCCCGCCCGCCGGCCCCACTCGCCCAGCTGCTCCGCCATGTCCCGGTGGAAGCGCTCATCCGGCGCGGTCAGCGGCCTGACCGCGTAGCTGTCGAGATCACCCAGCACGCTGCCGGCCACCGCCGCCGACATGCTCCGCTGATCACCCCAGGCGACGAGCAGGACCCGCCTGGCCACCGGGTGACGCCGCCGGACCTGCGCCAGCAGCTCCGTCCCGGTCGCATCAGGCAGCCACGGGTCGGCGAGCACCAGGCTGACCGGGCGCTGGCCGTCGCCGAGCCGGCCAAGGACCGCCAGCGCCGCCGCGGCCGACCCGGCCGTCAGCACCTCGTAGTCGGCCGAATAGCGCTTACGCAGCTCCGCCTCGACGCGGCCGCGCGTCGGCGAGCTGTCGGCCAGCAGCACCACCGGCTTCACCATCGGGCCCCCGATCAGATCACCGCAACTCTAGCCGCGCCACCGATATCCACCCGAACCAGCCATACGCACGGTGCGTGGCGGCTGTGGCCTCCGCCTTCCCGGCCTGCCGGGCTGGCCCGGCCGGCTCATCCCAGCGGCCGGCCCGGTGGCGCGGGGAGCCGTGCCACCGGCGCCGCACCATCCGTAACGGGTGATGATTCGGCGGCTGGCGGGGAGGATCGTGAACTGACGAGTCTGGCCGGCGGGGGAGGGACCGATGCTGGCGGTAACCGTGGTGCCCGGGAAGCGGGGCTCGGTCGGGCTCAGCGAGCTGCCCGAACCGCCCGCCAGCGACGGTCCCGTCCTGGTGGACACGCAGGCGGTCGGCATCTGCGGCACCGACATCGAGATCATCAACGGTGACTACGGGACCGCGCCGCCCGGCGAGGACCGGCTGATCCTCGGGCACGAATCGCTGGGCCGGGTGGCCGAGGCGCCGCCGGGCAGCGGGCTGCGCGCCGGGGACCTGGTGGTGGGCATCGTGCGCCGCCCCGACCCGGTGCCGTGCCCGGCCTGCGCGGCCGGTGACTGGGACATGTGCAGCAACGGCCGCTACACCGAGCGGGGCATCATAGGCCGGCACGGCTTCGCCGCCCAGCGGTTCCGCATTCACCCGGAGTACCTGGTGGCCGTGGACCCGGGGCTGGGCACCCGGGGGGTGCTGCTGGAGCCGGCCACCGTGGTGGCCAAGGCCTGGGATCACATCGAGAAGATCGGTCACCGCTCGTCGTGGCACCCCCAGCACGTGCTCATCACCGGGGCCGGGCCGATCGGGCTGCTGGCCGCGCTGCTGTCGGTGCAGCGCGGATACCAGACCTACGTGCTCGACCTGGTCACCGAGGGCCCGAAGCCGGACATGGTGCGCCGGCTCGGCGCCAGCTATGTGCCGCGGGGAGAGCTGGACACGGCCGCGGCCCAGGCCGACATCGTCATCGAGTGCACCGGGCACGCCCAGATGCTCCTGGAGGCGGGCCAGCACGAGGTGCGCAACCGGATCACGTGCCTCACCGGGGTGTCCTCGGCCGGCGCCCAGTTCACCGTCGATCCCGGGCTGCTGAACCGCAACATGGTGCTGCGCAACTCGGTGCTGTTCGGCTCGGTCAACGCCAACCGGCGGCACTACGAGATGGGCGCGGCCGCGCTGGCCGGGGCCGACCCGGGCTGGCTGGACGGCCTGATCACCCGCCGGGTGCCGCTGCGGCGGTGGGCGGACGCCTACGCGCACCAGCCCGATGACATCAAGACCGTGCTGGAGGTGGCGCCCGGGTGATCCCGAGCAGGCATGAAGATCATCTATTCTGGTCGGCGGGGGCACACGGCAACAGGCACGCAGCGCAGGGGGCCGGGGATGGTACGCAGGGAATTGGTCATCGTAGAAGATGATCTTGATGGCGGTCCGGCGGACGAGACGCTTCGCTTCGGGCTCGACGGCGCCGAGTACGAGATCGACCTGAGCGGCAAGAACGCCAGGAAGCTGCGTAAGCGGCTGGCGCCGTTCGTCGAGCACGCGCACCGGGTGACGGGGCGGCGGCGGCCGGCCCGGACCGCGGCCAGCCGCCAGCGCAGCCGGGATATCCGGGCGTGGGCCAGGCAGCAGGGCATCGAGCTCAGCGACCGTGGGCGGATGCCCGCCAGCATCGTGGGCCAGTACGAGGCGTCCACCGGCCGGCCCGCCCGGCGGTTAGCGTTAGCCCGGCGCCGGCGGCCCGGCGCCGGGTGGCAGCGCGTCCAGCTCGGTGAGCCGGCGCACCGCTTCGGCTCTGGTCCGGCACCCCAGCTTCTGCAGGCTGCGGTGCACGTGCATCTCGACCGTGCGCGGGCTGATGAACAGGAGGCCGCCGATCTGTCTGCTGGTGTTCCCCTGGGCTACCAGCCGCATGACGTCCAGCTCCCGGCCGGTGAGACCGGCCGCCCGCGGCCCGGGCGGGCGGCGCCGCGGCTGCTCGCCTAGCTCGCGGAGCGAGGCCCGGCAGCTGTCCCGCAGACGGCGGGCGCCGAGCCGGTCGGCGGCGAGGTACGCGGCGTGCAGCAGGTCCCGCGCGCGGGCCTGCTGGCCGAGCCGGCCGGCGGCGGCGGCCGCGCGCCGCTGGGCCTGCGCCGCCTGCAGCGGCAGGCCGAGCTGGCCGAACATCTCGGCCGCCCGGAGCAGCTCGAGCGCGGCGGGCTCCGGCTCGTCGGCCAGCAGCGTCTCGCCGCGCGCGTGCGCCAGCGTGGCGATCGCCTCCGGCTGCCCGGTGGCCTCGGCTATCTGCGCCACGGCCGCGGCGCAGGCCCTCGTGTCAGTGGCCAGGCCCTGTTCGGCGAAGAACGTGGCCAGCCAGGCCAGGATCGGCACGCTGTAGTGCCGTTCCTGGGTCCGGGCCCGGCGGGCCATCAGCTGGCGGGCCCGGCTCGCCGCGCTGCCCGGCGCCCCCGCCGCGTCGTCCAGGATGCACAGCCCCCACCCGGAGATCAGCTCCATCGCGGTGAGCTCGATCCGGGTGGCGGTCAGGCTGGCGTCCAGCAGGTGCGGGCGGGCCAGCCGGGGCGCCCCGCGCAGCGCGTGCACCAGGCCGAGCAGGCCCGCCCCGACCGCCCGTGCGTGCGCCGCATCCGCCGAGCCGAGGACGTCCTGGCAGACGCTGACCGTGCGGTCCCACTCGCCCCGGGCGAACAGCACGACGGTGGCGCAGGCCCGGCACAGCTGCCCGACCCCGTCGGCTCCGTGCGCGTCGCAGAACTGGTAGGCGGCCGCGTACGCGGCCGTCGCCGCGCGGTAGTCGCCGGAGTGCTCGAGCGCGTCGGCCAGCCGCTGCTGCAGCTCGGCCGCGGTGTCCGGGAGCGCGGCGGCGAGCGCCTGATCGAGCGCCCCGCGCAGGGCGGCCACCCCGTCACCCGGCTGGCCCAGCCGGGACAGCACATTGCCGCGCAGGCCCTGCACGCGCAGCAGCAGGTCGGTCCGACCGGACGCCCGGGCGTCGGCCCCGGCGGCGGCCAGGGTATCCAGGGCAGCGGTGTAGGTGGCCGCAGAACGCTGGTGGGCGGCCAGCGCCAGCCGGTCGATGGCCGCTTCGGCCGGGAGGCCCGCCGCCGCGAACGCCCGCGCCGCCGACTCCCGCGCGGCCAGCGCGGATTCCCACTGCCCGCGCAGCTCGTGGGCCAGCGCCAGCCGGCGGCAGGCACCGGCCAGGGCAGGCTGGTCGCCCTGCCGTTCGTGCCCGTCGGCGAGCTCGCGCAGCAGCATGACCGCGTCCGCGTACTCCGAGCTCATTTCGGTGCACCGGGCCAGCCGGTCGATGACCGCCAGCCGGGTCCCGTCTGATTCGGCCGGCGGCCAGTGCTCCAGCACGGTCCGCAGGGCGTGCGCGGCGTCCCGGTAGGCGTGCACCGCGTAGTGGTCCTCGGCCGCGGCGAGCAGCGCCTGGCGGGCCGGCCCGAAGTCCCGGGCGGCCAGATGGTGCACGGCGATCAGCGCCGGCGCGGCGTCGTGGCCGGCCAGCCCGGCGGCCAGGGCCCGGTGCAGGCGCCGCCGGCGCGACCAGGGGATGTCGGAGTAGGCCGCTTCCTGGGTCAGCGGATGGCGGAACGCGGCCCGCCCGTCGTGGGCCTCGGTCAGCAGCCCGGACCCGGTGAACCCGTCCGGCCACGCCGCCGCCCCCGCGACGGCCGCCGCGATGTCCACGTCGAACTCGATGCCGGCCACGGCGGCCGCCTCCAGCAGCGCCCGTTCCCCCTCGGCCAGCCGCGCCGCCCGCAGCAGCACCGCTTCCCGGACGCCGTCCGGCACCGGCGCGCCGCCCGTCCCGGCCAGCGTGACCGAGCCGTCGCGGTAGGCGAGGCGGTCACCGTCGCGCAGCGCGAACGCGAGTTCCTCGACGGCGAACGGGAGCCCGTCGGCCCGGCCTGCCACGGCGGCGGCCAGGGCCGGCTGGGGTGACGCGCCCAGCAGCGCGGCGAGCATCCGGGTCACGTCGGCGTCACCGAGCGGGCCGAGCTCGATCTCGGTGAGCTGCTGGCTGCGGCGCAGCATCGCCCGGATGGTCCGCAGCCGGTGTCCGCGGGGCAGCTCATCGCTGCGGTAGCAGCCGACCAGCGCGACGGGCAGGCCGGCGGCCGCGTCGGCCAGCGCGGGCAGCAGGCTGAGGCTCGCCTCGTCCGCCCATTGCAGGTCATCGAGGAACACGGTCAGCGGATGGTCGCCGGCCGCGGCGGCCAGCACCGAGCACACGGCCGCGGCCAGCGCCGCCTGGTCCGGCTCGGCCGGCGGGGCGCCGAACTCCGGCATGATCTGCGCCAGGGCGGCCGGCCGCGGCCCGGCCATCCGGCGGGTCACCGGGCGCAGCGCGCTGGCCAGCACCGCGTACGCCGGTCCGGCCCACGGAGCCGCCCGGCCGCACAGAACCGGGGCCGCCGCGGCGGCGAGAACGTGCTCGACCAGCGTGGTCTTGCCCGCCCCGGCCTCGCCCGCGACGAGCACGACGGGCACTGGCCCGGCCGGCCGGGCCAGCAGCGCGCGGCGGAGCGCGGCGCACTCGGTGCCGCGCCCGACCAGCGACCTGCCGGTGATCACAGCCTGCATCATCTCGCCGATTGGCTCGTAGTTGAAGCCGCCCCCGGTGGCTGGGGGCCGCTCGGTGGCTGGGCGCGGGCCGGTGGCTGGGCGCGGGCCGGTGGCTGGGCGCGGGCCGGTGGCTGGGCGCGGGCCGGTGGCTGGGCGCGGGCCGGTGGCCGGAGCGGGCCGGTGGCTGGAGCCGGCCGGTGGCTGGAGCCGGCTAGTAGCTGAAGGTGGTCGCGCCCTCGTCGCCGATCCATTCCCACAGCTGGACGCTCCCCGCCAGCTCGGCGGCGGGCCGCAGGTCGCCCTTGTCGAGCTGCTTGGCGTTGAAGCAGACCGGGCAGACCATGAACCGCCCGCCCGCCCGCTCATACCGGGCCACCAGATCAGCCAGGGGCGGGCAGCCGTCGCAGGCCACCCCCGCGGCCACCCCGTCCAGCGCGAGCCGGACCGCCTCCTTGGCCTGGAACATCAGGGTCGGCCGCCCGGATTCGGCCGCACCCACCGCGACCAGGAACGCGACGGTCACCTTCTCCGGGTCCTCCAGGCCGGTGCTGAGACTGATCACTGCCTTGCCCGCCATGGCTGCCTCGCTCTCCTCAGCTGGTGGGGCTGGTCCCGCACCCGCCATCAGTGAGCCGACGGTAGGCCGGCCCCAGGCGGGCGGCCTACCGTAGGGCTACGGTATTCCGCCGACCTGGCCGTGGGCCGGGCGGCGACTGCGGGCTGGCCGCCGGGTCTGTACTTACGGGGCCGGTGCCACTGGCCCGCGCGCGAGTTGGGGGCAGCCGATGCCAGCCAGTGCCGACTTCACCGCCACGGATTTCACGGCCGCGACCGGCCGGTTCCGGGGCGAGCTGCTGGCGCACTGCTACCGGATGCTGGGCTCGGCCGAGGAGGCCGAGGATCTGGTGCAGGAGACTTACCTGCGGGCGTGGCGATCCTATGACCGGTTCGAGGGCCGTTCGTCCGTACGGACCTGGCTGTACCGGATCGCGACCAACGTGTGCCGGACCGCGATCGAGCGCCGCGGCCGCCGCCCGCTGCCGTCGGGGCTGGGTGCCCCGGCCGAGGACGCGGCGGCGCCCCTGGTGGCCGGGCCGGACGTGCCCTGGCTGCAGCCGCTGCCGGACGTGCTGCTGGCCGGGGCCGGCCAGGACCCGGCCAGCGCGGCCGCGGCCCGGGCGGGCATCCGGCTGGCCCTGGTCGCCGCGCTGCAGTACCTGCCCGCCCGGCAGCGCGCGGTGCTGATCCTGCGGGACGTGCTGGACTGGCCCGCCGCGGACGTCGCGGACCTGCTGGGCACCACGACCACCGCGGTGCACAGCGGCCTGCGGCGGGCCCGTGCCCAGCTGGCCAGGTCGCTCCCGGCCGAAGACGAGCTGGCCGAGCCGGCCGAGCCGGCCCGGCGGGCGCTGCTCGACAGGTTCGCCGCCGCCATCGAGAACGCCGACGGCAGCGCGCTGGCCGAGCTGCTGCGGGCGGACGCCACGCTCGAGATGCCCCCGCTGCTGACCTGGTTCACCGGCCGCGAGGCGGTGGCCGGTTTCGTCGCGGCGCAGCTGCTGACCGGGCCCGGGCTGCTCCGCCTGGTTCCGGTCATGGCCAACGGGCAGCCGGCCTTCGCCGTCTACCAGCGCGCACCGGGCGGCGCGTTCCAGGCGCACGCGGTGCTGGCCGCCACGGCGACCGGCACCGGCACCGGCACCGGTACCGGCGCCGGGATCGCGCGTATCGTCGCCTTCCAGGACCCGGGCCTGTTCCGGGCGTTCGGGCTGCCCCAGGAGCAGCCAGCCACCGCTGCCGGGCCCGCGCCCGGGTCTGGGCCTGGGCCGGCGGCCGGGCCTGCGCCGGCGCCCGGGGCTGCGCCGGCGGCCGGACCTGCGCCGGCACCCGGGCCCGCGCCCGCGCCGCCCGCCTAGGGCCGGTGGTTTCGGTGGCGCCGCTGAGCCGCGGCCGGGAGCTGCTGGCCGCCGCGGTCGGCTACGCGCTGGCCAGTGCCGCGCCCGTCACCCCGCAGCTCCTGCCGCGCGCCACCCCCTGCCCGGGCTGGGACCTGGCCAGGCTGCTGGATCACGTCAGCGAGTCGATGGCGGTGGTGCACGAGGCGCTGGTCACCGGCGGCACCGGCCGTCGCCCGGGGCCGCCGGGCTACCCCGGGCCCGCGCCCGGCCCGGTGGTGCGGCTGCGCGAGCACGCCACCCGCCTGCTCGGCGCCTGCGGCCCGGCCGGGGCGGCCGGGCGGCCCGTCTCCATCGCTGGCCGTGAGCTGACCGCGAGCCTGGTCGCGGTGGCCGGGGCGATCGAGCTCACCGTGCACGGATGGGACATCTCGGTCGGCTGCGGTGCCTGCCGGCCGGTTCCGCCGGGCCTGGCGGTCATCCTGCTGCCGGTCGCCCAGCTGCTCATCCCGCCGGACACCAGGCCGGGGCTGTTCGCCGACCCGGTCCAGCTGGCCGGGCCGGCCGGCGCCGGCGACCAGCTCGTCGCGTTCCTGGGCCGCCACCCGCGCCCGCCGGGGTCAGCCGGCTGAATTCACGCCGGGGCGGCGATTCCGGCGACCGGGGCTGGTCTGTATCTCCTGAACGCCGTCCGGACGAGGAGAGGGAACACGATGACGGAGCACAAGGTGGTCAGCCGGGCCGAGTGGCAGGCGGCGCGGGACGAGCTACTGGTTCGCGAGAAGGAGCACACCCGGAAGGGCGACGAGCTGGCCCGCCAGCGCCGCGAGCTGCCCTGGGTCGCGGTCGGCAAGGAATACCGGTTCGACACCGAGGATGGCCCGCGCACGCTGGCCGGGCTGTTCGGCGGCCGCTCCCAGCTGATGATCTACCACTTCATGTTCGGGCCGGGCTACACGGCCGGGTGCCCGGTCAACTCGTCGATAGCCGACGGCCTCGACGGCCTGCTGCCGCACCTGCACGCCCGCGACGTGACCCTGCTGCTCGTCTCGCAGGCTCCGCTGGCCCGGCTGCAGGCCTACCGGCGGCGGATGGGCTGGCGGCTGCCCTGGGTCTCGGCCGCGAATACCGACTTCAACTTCGACTTCGGTGCCTCCTACACCCCGGCGCAGGTCCGCGAGTTCGTCTCCCCGATCGAGACCAGCCTGCCGCCGATCGTGGCGCAGAATGCGGCCGCGACCGGGACCGATGCCGCCGGGTACCTCACCGAGTCACCGATGCTGACCGCGTTCACCCGTCAGGACGGTGCCGTGTACCAGACCTATGCGGCCGCGGCGCGCGGCGTCGAGTTCCTGATGGGCTACTACCCGGTTCTCGACCGCGCGCCGCGCGGGCGGGACGAGGACGACGCGTTCCAGACCTGGATCCGCCGCCACGACGAGTACGCCTGATGACGCCGGCGGATCCCGGCGGCCGCAGCGAGTTCAACGCCCGGATCATCGCCGAGTTCCGGGCCAGCGGGGGACGGGTCAGCGGGCCGCTGGCCGGGACCCCGATGCTGCTCCTGCACCACATCGGCGCGCGGTCCGGGGTGGCGCGGATTACGCCGCTGGCCTGCTCCCCGCGCGGCGGCGGCCGCTTCGCGGTCGTCGCCGCCAACGGCGGGTCGCGGGCGCACCCCGGCTGGTACTACAACCTGAAGGCCAACCCCCGCGTCACCGTGGAGGTGGGGACCGAGACGTTCCCGGCCCGGGCCGCGGAGCTGGACGGCGCGGCGCGCGCCAAGCTGTGGCCGGCGCTGGTCGCGGAGTCCCCCAGCGTGGGCGAGTTCCAGGCCAGGACCGCGCGCCGGATCCCGGTGGTCATGCTGACCCGCCTGGATTGACCCGCCTGGGTTGACCCGCCTGGGACCCCGGTGGGCCGGGGCGCGGCACTAGGGTGAGCCTCATGCCCGCAGAGCCGCGCTGCGCCGCCGGGGTGCCCAACGTGGGCCCGTTCGGTGACCCGTCGCTCCTGGTCGAGCTGGCCGTGGCGGCTGAGGAGCACGGCTGGGACGGCTTCTTCGTCTGGGACCACGAGCTGTGGCACGACCCAGCCTGGCCGGTGGCCGACCCGGTGGTGGTGACCGCCGCGATCGCGGCGCGCACCGCGCGGATCAGGACCGGCATCCTGGTCAACGTGCTGGCCCGCCGCCGGGTGGGCAAGGTGGCGCGGGAGTCGGTCACCCTGGACCACCTGTCCGGGGGGCGGCTGGTCGTCGGGGCCGGGCTGGGTTCGCTGGCCGAGGAGTTCACCGCGTTCGGCGAGTCCGGCGATGCGCGGGAACGGGCGGCCCGGCTGGATGAGTCACTGCGGCTGCTGGACGCGCTGTGGACGGGCGAGCCGGTGACGATGCACGGGGACTACCTGACCGCGACGAACGTGACGATGCTGCCGCGACCCGTGCAGCGGCCACGCATCCCGATCTGGGTCGGCGGCCGCTGGCCAAACCGCGCGCCGTTCCGGCGTGCGGCCCGGTGGGACGGGGTCATGCCCACCCACACCCGGTACGGCCTGGGGGAGACCATGCCACCGGACGAGCTGCGCGCGGTGGTGGATTACACCCGGCAGCAGCGCACCGTGGACGCGCCGTTCGAGGTGGTCCTGGAGGGGCGCACCGACGGCGCCGCGCCGGACCGCGGCGCCGCGCAGCTGGCCCGGTACCTGGACGCCGGGCTGACCTGGTGGATCGAAGCGCTCGGCTGGTGGCGCGGTGGGCCGCAGGACGCGATGACCCGCATCCGCCAGGGCCCGCCCGCGGGGTGAGGATGTAGGCCATGACCGCTAGCGCCAGATTCGTTGTTGTCGGCGGCGGCGTGGTCGCGGCTGGTGTCGCCTACCAGCTGGCCCGCCACGGCGCGTCCGTGACCGTGGTCGAGGGCGACCAGGCCGGGATGGCCACCAACGCGGGGGCGGGCATCATCTGCCCATGGACGGCTCCCCGGGCGGACGCCTGGTACCGGCTGTGTGCGGCCGGGGCGCGTCACTACCGGGACCTGGTGGCGATGCTCGCCGACGACGGCGAAGCCGACACCGGGTACGCCAGCGTGGGCGCGCTGTGTGTGGCCGAGCAGCCGGACGTGCTGCACGGCATGGCCGCCCTGCTGCGGTCGCGGCTAGCCGGCGCGCCCGACATCGGGGAGGTCAGCGTGCTCGCCCCGGGCGAGCCGGCCCGCATGTTCCCGCCGCTGGCCCCGGAACTGGCCGGTATCTGGATCACCGGGGGTGCCCGGATCGATGGGCGGGCCATCCGGGACAGCCTGCTCCGCGCGGCAGCCCGCCGCGGCGCCCGCCGGATACCGGGCAATGCCACGCTCGACGTGGCTGGCGGCCGGGTGACCGGTGTGACAGCCGGCGGCGACCACATCGGCGCGGACGCCGTGGTGGTGGCGGCCGGTGCGTGGACGGCCCAGGTGTGCGCGGGGGCGGGTATCCGGCTGCCGGTCCACCCTCAGCGCGGCCAGATCGTGCACACCCGGCTGCCCGGGACCGACACGGCCAGCTGGCCGGTAGTGCTGGCCGACCGCGATCCGTACCTGATCAGCTTCCCCGCCGGCCGGGTGGTGCTGGGCGCGACGCGGGAGGACGCCGGCTTCCGGTATCAGCGCACCGTGGGCGGAGTGGGTGGCCTGCTGGCCGGCGCGGCCCGGCTGGCCCCTGGCCTGCGTGAGGCCGAGCTGCTGGAAATCCGGGTCGGCTTCCGGCCGGTCAGCAGCGACGGCCAGCCCTTGCTCGGCCCGGTAGCCGACGGTCTGATCGTGGCCACCGGCCACGGCCCGGACGGCCTGACCGCTGGCCCGTGGAGCGGCCTGGCCGTGGCGCGGCTCGTTCTGGGCCAGGCCCCCGGGCCTGACCTCGCTCCATTCAGCCCCGGCCGGTTCCAGCTGTAACCCACCGGACCAGGGTTATCAGGTGCCCCGCGGAACCGCAGGCGGGTGGTCTGGCCAGGTAACGGCGTAGCCGGGGTCCCGCCCGTCCTGGATCCGGGCATAGCGCAGCAGCTCCCGGATGATACCGGCGTTGCCCATCGCCCAGCCGGCCCGCGGGGCCAGCCGGCCCGGGATGACCCGGTGCTCGTAGTTGCTCCAGCGCGCGCCCCACGCGTCGATCGTGGCCCGGCCGGCGAGGTCGGTGGCGAGGGTGTCGGCAAACGTCAGCTGGTCTGCCTGCTCGACACGGCGGTCGCAGGCCAGGGCGAGGACGCCGGATGTGCCGCAGCAACGGCCGCTGTTGTCCCAGAACCCGGGCCGGATCCGCGCGGGCAGGCCCGAGTGCGTCACGGTGTGCCAGCACCGGCCGGCCAGGGTGGTCCAGGCCGGATCGCCGGTGACGCTCGCCAGCAGGCGGAATACCTGGGCGTCGCCAGCCGGCCCATGGCACCAGCCGTAGCTGTAGCGCTCGATCCGATCCGGCCGGTGCTGCGGGTCGGAATGCGGGACCAGGAAGCCGTTCCGGCCCGCCTCGTTACGCGAGACCACGTCGGCCGCGCCGGCCAGGGCCAGCTCCACGAGGTCGGGGCGGCCGGCCGCGTGGCCGACCGCGGCCAGGGCGTAGACGATGCCGAGGGTGCCGTGCGAGAGGTGATGAAACCGCGCCGGGACGCCGGCCCGCACCTCCCAGTGCACGCCGCCGCGAGTCCGCTCGGCGGTGGCCAGGTAGGGCGTCACCGCCAGGACCGCCAGGTCAACATCGCCCGTCGCCGCGGCGGCCAGCGCTATCCCGGCGTTGCCGCCGAGCAGCTCGAACTGGTCAGCCCACCGCTCCCCGTCGAAGCGCGAGCGGACCAGGCCCAGGGCCCGGGCCGCGACCAGGCCCGCGGTACGCTCGCCGACCAGGCCGGCCGCCGCGTGCAGCGCGAAGGCCATCCCGGCCAGCCCGAAGTACAGGGAGGAAAGCTCCCACTCCCGGTCCACCGCCGCAGCGATCGATCGGGCACCCCGGGCGGCGGCCACGGCGTACCGGTCATCCCCGAAATGCCGGTAGCCCTCCAGGAAGGCCAGCACGATCCCGGCCGTGCCGCTGTACAGCGTCGGGTTGAGCTCGTCGTCATCCGGGCTGCCGGTCCAGGCCAGAGCCGTCCCGTCCTCCTGCGCCACCGCCAGCAGCCACTCCAGCGCCTGCCGGGCCAGCGCGGCGCGATCCGGCCGGACGGCGGCGCGATCCGGGAAGGCAGCTGGCACACCGGCAGCATCTCATCACGGCTGCTGGCTGGCTCGCCCGCCCATCGTTAGGCCAGGCCCGGCTGGGGCCACTCCTGCAGGGATCCGACGACACCTACGACCGACACCTGGGCTCCTGGCGGCAGGAGCGCCGCCAGGTCCTGATCGATGCCCCCGTCGGTGATGTCGATGGTGATGAGCAGCAGGTAATGGTTGAGCTGCGACCAGACATCCCGGCCCAGCAGCTGCACGTGTGACACGTTCCCGGCCCGGCGCGGGGGCCGGTCCGGCAGTGAGGTGAGGTAGGGCGAGATGAGGTCGATGAACTTCTGCCGCGCCTGCATCTCCTGATCCATCTGCACCTGGGTCGGCGAGGTGCCATTGCCGGAGGACTCCAGTTCCCCGGTGGGCGGGAGGTCGATGGTGATGGCCAGCGTTGCCACAGCAGTCTCCTGTTCTGGTAGCGGTAACTGATGCCGGAGTGCCGTCGCGCCCGCGTCGGCTTCCCCGTCGACAGCAAGGGGAGCCGCCACTGCCGCTGATACTTCGCGCCGGGACCCAGGGCCCCGGCTCCCGGCGGAGACTGGATCGCTAACCGGACCGGCAAATTGTCGGTGGGGGCGGGTAGGGTCGAACATGACTTCGAAAGTGGTTCTCCGCCAGGTCTGTGGGAGGAGGTGGGCCAGGGATGTGCACGGCTGGGCCGGCGCCGTCGAGTGTGTCCGAGGCGCTGGATGCGGTGCGCGCGGGGCTGGCCTATCTCAACGGTGTGGCGGCGGCTGATCTGCCTGGGGTGGTGCAGGCGCAGTGCCTGCGTGAGCTGGCGGCGGCGGAGTCGGCGCACACGGCGGCGCATGCCCGGCTGCTGGCCGCGTTCTCAGCGGGGTCAGCGTATGAAGACGATGGGCAGGGCAGCGCGCGGATGTGGCTGCGCTGGCAGACGCAGATCACCCGGGGCGCCGCGGACGGCGCGGCCGGGTGGGTGCGCCGGCTGGCCGCTCACCCGGCGCTGGCCGGCGCGTTAGCGCAAGGCAGCATTTCGCCGTCCTATGCGCGGGTGATCGCCGGGTGGACCGACCTGCTCCCCGAGGCCCACCGCGGTGATGGTGACCGGATCTTGTTAGACGCCGCGGCGGGTGGGGCCAGCCTGGCGGATCTGGGTGGGCTAGCGGAGGAAATGGCCGCCCGTACCGCCACCCCCGACCCCGATGGTGACCCGGGGGACGATGACGGGTTCACCGGCCGACGGGTATGGCTGGACCTGACGTTCCGTGGTGCGGGGCTGCTGTCCGGGGATCTGACCCCGGCGTGCGCGGCCGCTTTGGCGGCGGTGCTGGAGTCGCTGGGCAAGAAAGCCGGGCCGGAAGACACCCGCACCCCGGTGCAGCGTGATCATGACGCGTTAGAGGAAGCGTGCCGCCGCCTGGCCGCCTCCAGGTGCCTCCCGGACCGGGCGGGGCAGCCGACGCAGGTGCAGCTGCATTTGACGCTGGATCAGCTGCGTGGCCTGCCGGGCGGGCCGGATGCTGAGGCGGCGTGGCGGGCCGGGCAGGCCGCCGGGGACGGCCAGCCCGGCTGGCTGACCAGTCAGGTGGCGGCGGGCGGGTATGCGTGCGACGCCGCGATCACCCCGATCGTCACCGGCCACCTCGACCCGGCCGCCCTCGATGAGATGACCCGCGCCCACCTCACCCGCCACCGACCCTGCCCGGTCCACGGGCCCGGCCAGGCCGCGGGCGGCACCGCGGGTTCCTGCCCCAGCCACGGGCCCTGCCCCGTCCACGGGCCCGGCCAGGCCGCGGGCGGCGCCGCGGGTTCCTGCCCCAGCCACGGACCCTGCCCCGTCCACGGGCCCGGCCAGGCCGCGGGCGGCACGGCGGGTTCGTGTTCCAGCCCCGCCCAGCCCGCCAGCACCGGCCCGGGCACCGGGCGGCCAGGCGCCGCCCCGCCAGAGGGCACCCCAGCCCCGGCCAGCTGCCAGTGCGCCACCCCGCTCCTGCCCCCGGCCACCACCGCCCGATTGCGTGACACCCTGCTCCGCCACGCCACCGGCGCGGTGTCCGGGCCCGGCGGGCTGGCCGCGTTCCTGCGCACCCGCCTCACCGGCACCCAATTCCCCGCGATCAGCCTCCCCCTCGACGTCGGCGCGGCCACTGAGCAGGTCCCCCCGCACCTGCGCCGCGCCGTGATCACCCGCGACCGGCACTGCGCGTTCCCCGGCTGCCTCACCCCGCCGGCTGGCTGCCACACCCACCACATCCTGCCCCGGTCAAAGGGCGGGGCGACCCGGCTGGACAACCTCCTGCTGCTCTGCGCCTTCCACCATTTGACCGCCGTCCACCGGTGGGGCTGGTCGGTCACCCTGCACGCCGACGGCACCGTCACCGCCCGCAGCCCCGACCGCGAACGCACCCTGCACAGCCACAGCCCACCCACCCAGAACGCCTGACCCAGGCGGAAGTAGCTCTACCCGCGCCCCCTCCGCGCGCCCGGTCACCCCTGTACCGGTGGGGGCAGGGCTTACCGCGCGGCCCCCACGACGGCGTCCGCGATGGCCTGCACGTGGCGGGCGTCGGTGCCGCAGCAGCCGCCGACGATGGAGATCGGTGGGTGCAGTGCGCGCAGCCGCAGGTAATCGGCGGCCAGTTCTACCGGGTTGCCGGTGTCAAGGCTCGGCGACTCCTCCAGCTCGGCGTGGCTCTTCCGGGAGGCGTTCGCGCGGACGCTCTGGATGCGTGCCCCAACCGAACCGCCGGGCAGCGCCGCGGCGAAGTGGGACGGGTGCGCGCAGTTGATCCCGTAGTAGACGGGCGAACCGCCGGTGGCGGCGTCCACCCCGGCGACCGCCTCGGCCACCGGGGTGCCGTCGGGCAGCCGGCCATCGGTTTCGGTGGTGAAGGAGATCGTGGCCGGGACGTCAGCGCCGGCCGCGGCCCGGGCGATCCCGATGGCCTCGGCCGGGTAGGCGACCGTCATCGCGTGCACCAGATCCACCCCGGCGGCGGCGAGGGCCCCGATCTGCTCGGCGTGATAGCGCTCGGCCTCACCGGCGCCCATCCGCTCGTCCGGCTGGTAGGCATCGGCCCGGGGCCCGACGCAGCCACTGACCACGATGAGGGCTGCGCCCTGGAACTCGCTGCGCACCTGGGACAGCAGATCGACCGCGGCCTGGTTGACCCGGCGCAGCTCGGCCGGCGGGTACCCCAGCCGTGCGCCCCAGTCCCGGCTGGCCCGCCACGTGGGTGTCTCCAGGATCACCCCGCAGCCGTGCTCGACCGCGATGCGCACGTGACGGCGGAAGTACGCCTGGAGCGCGGCCGCGCCGCGGGCGTCATCGACCAGGATGAAAGCCGCGAAGTCCGGCAGGTCGAACCCCTCGTTGAAGATGAGGTCGGTCTCCAGCCCGGAATCGGTGAGGAACACCTCGCCGCTCAGCTGCGGCAGCGCGTTGCGGTACACGTCAGCCCCCTGTCAGGCAGCAGGTTAGGCCCGCGCATGGCGCAGGGCAATCCGGCCGGGATGCCAGCCAGCCGGCCGGTTGTTGTGGAACTGACCTGAGGAGGTGGCTGTGCCCGCGCCGGAGATAACGTTCGAGCTGCTGAGCGGGCAGCAGGCCACCACGCACGCGGCCGAGTTTGACGCCCTGCACGCTGAGGTCTGCCGGGAACCGCCGCTGCGGCGTGCCGGTGACGCCGCCGGGTTCGCGGGCCGGTTCCGGATGCAGACCCGCCAGCCCGGCTTCGCCCTGGCCACCGCCCGCCACGGCGGTTACCTGGTCGGTTACGCCGCCGGGATGCCGCTGCGCCCCTCGACCTCGTGGTGGAACAGCCTGACCACGGCGCTGCCGGCGGAGGTCACCACCGAGCATGCCGGCCGCACGTTCGCCGTGGCCGACCTGCTGGTCCGGGCGTCCTGGCGGCGTCAGGGCATTGGCCGGGCCCTGCACGACCTCATCCTCACCGGCCGGCCCGAGGAACGGGCGGCGGTCACGATCTTGCCGACCGCGGCCGCGGCGCAGCACGCGTTCGGCTCCTGGGGCTGGCGCAAGGTCGCCCGGACGCGGACCGGCCCTGGCGCGCCCGTCCACGACGTGCTGCTCACCGCCCCTCCCGCTGACCGGGGCTAGGCAGGCTGGATGTTGGCGTTGAGGTGGAACAGGTTGCCCGGGTCGTACTCGGCCTTGATCCGGGCCAGCCGCTCGTACTTGGCCGGGCCGTAGCTGCCGCGCACCCGGTCCGCCTGGAAATCGGCGGTTCCGTTGATGTACCCGTCCCCGCTGCCCATGGCGAACGGGCGGAGCGCCGACCAGACATCGCGGACCCAGCCGCGTTCGGCCGCCAGCCCGTCGCCGTCCGGCGTGATACCGAGCACGAACGCGCCGTAGCGCGGGGAACGCGTGCCGCTGAACGCGGTCTCGTCGTCGCCGGCCCGGCAGTACGCCCCGTCCAGCCGGTAGAACAGCAGCACCGACATCGGCGACGTCTTCCGCGGGACCTGCTCGGTGACCGCGTCGATCACGCCGTCAGAGAGTTCCTCGACGTAGGTGCCCTTCTCGTAGCAGTACACGCCCCACGCGTTGCTCTCGTCGAGCAGCTTCTGCAATTCGACGTACGGGATGGGGGTAATCAGGTCGAACAGTGGCGGCAGGCTCGCCCGGATGTGGCTGGCCAGCCGTTCGTGCTCGGGTGTTCCGTTGAAGCCGGTCACCAGCAGCGCGTAGCCGGGCGCGAAGTGGTACTGCTCCGGGACGAACGGCGCGGGCGGCGCGTTGAGCGCGGCGACAACGGCGTTGATCTCCGGCGGCATGTCCGCGGTGATCTCGCTGGCCAGCCGCAGCGCCTCGGCCCCGTGATCCAGGTCCCAGAAGAACATCCCGAGCTGCACCATCGGATCGACCGGGTGCAGCCCGAACTCGAACGACGTGACGACCCCGAAGTTGCCGCCGCCGCCGCGCAGCGCCCAGAACAGGTCGGGGCGCTCGCCCGGCGCGGCCCGCACCACCTGCCCGCCGGCGGTAACCACCTCGGCGGACAGCAGGTTGTCGATGGTCAGCCCGAACTTGCGGGTCAGCCAGCCCATGCCGCCGCCGAGGGTGAGCCCGCCGACACCGGTGTGGCTGATCAGCCCGGCCGGCACGGCCAGGCCGTGCGCCTGGGTGGCGGCGTCCACGTCGGCCAGCAGCGCGCCGCCACCAACCCGGGCCCGCCGGGCCGCCGGGTCGACCGCGACGCTGTTGAGCAGGCTCAGGTCGACCATCAGCCCGTCGTCGCAGACGGCCGTGCCGGCCGTGTTGTGCGCGCCGCCCCGGACGGCGATCTGCAGCCCCTGCCGCCGCCCGAACCCGATCGCGGCGGCCACGTCCGCCGCCGACGCGCACCGGGCGATCACCGCTGGCCGCCGGTTGATTTCCGCGTTCCACACCCGGCGGCCCTCATCGAAGCCCCGATCGCCGGGCGTGATCACGGGCCCGTTCATGACCCCGCGAAATTCCCCGATTCCGCCCACGGCAGTCTGACTCATGACCGTCCCCCCCAAGGACCCACGCCGCCCGCCCCCCGGGCGGCGCAAAGGGCCAGCATACGTAAGGGGCGTCCGGGGCGCTACCGCCGCACGGCGGGCCGCGGCCCAGCTCAGGCGGGCCGGTACGTCAGGTGCACGACGCCGCTCGTGTACTGCTCGCAATCGCCCAGGGCGAGCCTGGTCTCCGGCTGGCCCTCGTGGAACAGGCGGTCGCCGTGCGCCAGCACCAGCGGGTAGACGAACAGGTGCAGCTCATCGACCAGGCCGTCGGCCAGCATGGCGCGCACCAGGGTGCCGCTGCCGCTGACGTAGATCCCGCCGTCGACCCGCTTCTTCAGCCCCTCGATCGCGTCCGGGCTGTACTTGCCGAGCACGGCCGAGTTGGCCCAGTCCGCGCTGGCCAGCGTGCCGGACACGACGTACTTCGCGGTGTCGTTCATGAACGGCGCACCTGGATCCTGCTCCGCCGTGCGCCCCGACCAGGCCGGGGCGAACTGCTCGTACGTGCGCCGCCCGAGCAGGATGGCCGAGCAGCCGCCCATGATCGCCCCGATCGCGGTGCCCATCTTCGGGTCGAACGGGAAACCAAAGCTCCACTTGGGGTCCTCGATGACCCCGTCCAGGGTGATGAACTCATGCACGCGGATCGTGCCCATGACGTTCCCTTCCTCGGTGACCCCCGCCGCAGCCTCCGACGCTACGGCCGGCAGAGGCCAACTCCCAGGGCCAATTTCTGCCCAATATGACTGGGCCAATGCCGGCCAGTACCGTTGCCCCGGTGGAGGTTCATGTCAGCCTGATCGGGCGCACGGATCTCGCGGGCGAGATCTACCGGCAGCTGCGGGCGGCGATCATCGCGGGCCGGCTCCGCCCGGGTGAGCCGCTGCCACCCACCCGGGAGCTGGCCCGGCGGCTGAGCGTGTCACGCGGGACCGTGGCGGTCGCCTACGACCGGCTCAGCGGCGAGGGGTTCGTGGCCGCCCGGGTGGGGGCGGGCACGTTCGTCACCCCGTCGGCGGCCCGCGGCGAACCCGCGGCGGGCGCCGCCGACACCAGGCTGCGCCCCCGGCCGGTCTGGGACCGGATCCCGGTCGCCACGGCGTTCGCCGCCCCGGCCCGCTACGAGTTCCGCACCGGCCTGCCGGACGCTGGCCGGTTCCCGTTCCAGACCTGGCGCCGGCTGATGGACCGCGAGCTGCGGGCCTCGGCCGTTGGCCGCGGCGAGTACGGCGACCCGGCCGGCCACCCGGGCCTGCGCGCCGCGATCGCCCGGCACGTCGGGGTGTCCCGGGGGGTGGTGACCACCCCGGGGCAGGTCACCGTCACCAGCGGGACGCAGCAGGCGCTCGACGTGATCGCGCGGGTGCTGCTGGCGCCGGGGCAGCGGGTGGCGGTCGAGGACCCGGGGTACGCGCCCGCCCGGCGGCTGTTCCAGTCGCTGGGCCTGGAGGTGACTGGCGTCCCGGTAGACGAGCACGGCCTGGTCGTCGACGCGCTGCCCGCCGATGCCCGCCTGGTGTACGTCACCCCGTCGCATCAGTACCCGCTGGGTACGGTGCTGTCCCTGGCGCGCCGGGCCGCGCTGCTGGGCTGGGCCGACCGCCAGGACGCCGCGATCATCGAGGACGACTACGACAGCGAGTTCCGGTTCGCCAGCCGGCCCATCGAGCCGCTGTGCACGCTGGACGCGCACGGCCGCGTCATCTACGTCGGCTCGTTCTCCAAGAGCATGCTGCCGACGCTGCGGGTGGGCTTCGTGATCGCGCCGCCCGCGCTGGGCGGGGCGCTGCGCGCCGCCAAGTACGTCACCGACTGGCATACCGCGCTGTCGACCCAGGCCGCGCTGGCCGCGTTCATCGACGAAGGGCACCTCGCCCGGCACATCCGCAAGATGCGCGCGGTGTACCGGCGGCGCCATGACCTGATCATCGAAACGATCACCGGCCAGCTGTCCGCGTACCTGGCGCCGATCCCGTCAGCGGCGGGCCTGCACGTCAGCGCGGCCGCGCGGGCGGCCCCGGCGGCCGAGCTGACCCGGGTCGCCGGGCGGGCGCTGGCGGCGGGGGTGGCCGTCCAGCCGCTGTCGGTGTTCCGGGTCACCCAGCCGGCCCGGGCGGGCCTGGCCCTGGGTTACGGGGCGATCGAGACCGGCGACATCGGCGAAGGGCTGCGCCGGCTCGGCCAGGCCTTCCGTTACGGCTGACCGGTTCGGTACGGCTGACCGGCCGCGCGGCCGGTCCCGGCGGTTGAGTACGCTGCCGGTGACGGCGGGCAGCCGGGCCCCGCAGCTGGCGGCTCAGTACCCGAGCGAGGGGAGCCTGTGATGCCGTGGTTTCCGGACTTCGTCGGGGCGGTGGAACTGGCGCGCAGGCAGAACCGCGCGGCCGGCCAGGCCGATCCGGTCGCGCGGTACCTGACCGCGCTGCACCAGGGCGACGCGCGCGTCCTGGAGCACGCGTGGCCCGGCGAGGTGGTCGTCTATGACCCTCGCGCGGGCGAGGTCCGCGGTCACCGCGAGCTGCGCCAGTTCATCAGCCGGAACCAGGCCTGGCTGGCTGAGCACCAAGCGCGCATCGAGACCGTGGCCGCCACCGCGGTCGAGGGGCGGGCCGTGGTCGAACTGCTGGCCCACCTGAGCAGCGACGGCCAGCAGACGGCCTGGCCGGTGGCGGTGGTGGCGGCAGCCCCTGACGACGGGTCGGTGATATTCCGCACCTACTGCAGCCAGCAGCCGGTAGACGGCCGGCGCCACCTCCGGCCACCCATCCTCGGTCCCGGGCCGGTGCACCCGGGTGACGTCGTCGGCCGGTATGCGGCCGCGCTGCGGGCGGGCGACACCGAGGCGGTGGTCGCCACGTTCGGGCCGGGGGGCTACTTCCGCGAGCCGTTCGGCCCGCGTGCCGCCCACCGCGGCCCCGACGAGCTGCGCTCGTACTTCACCAGCTGCTTCAGCGCCGGCGGCGGCATCAGCATGCAGAATTGCGCGATGACCGACGACGGGGTGCGCTGTGCCGTCGAGTACAACGTCCTTCGCTGGGGCCGTCACGATCTGCCGCCCCAGGCGGCCCTCGGCGTGTTCGAGCGTGGTGCGGACGGGCTGCTGGCCGCGGCCCGGGTCTACGACGACGTCGAGGCCCCCGCCGGGCCATCGTGAACCAGGCAGACCGGCTCACCCCGCCCTGATACCCCGTCGGCCAGGGCATCAGCCAGGGACTTCACGGGCGCGGCCGGCCGCGCTGGCCGGCCACGCTGGCCGCAGCGAGCGGCGCAGACAGGAGGGCTCCTATGCCGGTGACAGCTGCCTGCCTCCAGCCCACCCCAGTGCCCGCCGGCCGCCTGCCCCGGTCCGGAGGCTACCGTGAATGACCTGCTCGGCCTCGCTATCGAGGCCCACGGCGGCCTGCGCCGCTGGGCGGAGATCTCCCGGTTCGCCATGGTCGCCACGATCACCGGCGCGATCTGGGCGGTAAAGGGCAGGCCGGGGCTGCTGACCGCCGTGGTGCTGGACGGCGAGACCCGGGATCAGCGGCTGAGAATCACCCCGTTCCCGCGGCCCGGCCAGTACACGACCTGGGAGCCGCGGCGGCAGACGATCGAGACCGCCGACGGCATGGTGGTCAGCGAGCGACTCCATCCCGCCGCCCCGTTCGCCGGGCAGACCCGGCCGTCCCCGTGGGACGACTTCCAGGTCGCCTACTTCGCGGGCGAGGCCAACTGGAACTACATCGCCGCGCCGTTCATCTTCGCCCGCGGCGACTTCAGCACCGAGGAAACCTGGCCGTGGCGCGAGGACGGGCAGGTGTGGCGCAGCCTGCTGGTCACCTACCCGGACAGCATCGTCGCGCACACCAGGCAGCAGACCTACTATTTCGACGGCACCGGGCTGCTGCGCAGGCTCGACTACTGCGTGGACATCCTCGGCGGCGGGCCCGCCGTGCACTACCCGTCGGAGTACCGTGAGTTCGGCGGGATCATGGTGCCCACCCGCCGGAGGGTCTACGTCCGCAATCCCGACGGCACGCCGGTGCGCGACCCGGTCTCGGTCTCCATCGAGATCGCCGACGTCACCTTCAGCTGAGCACAGGAGCCGACCGCCGCCATGCCCGCAACTGACCGCAGCGTCGCCATCATCACCGGAGGCTCGCAGGGCATCGGCGCGGGCCTGGTCGCCGCGTACCGGGAGCGCGGATGGGCCGTGGTGGCCAGTTCCCGCACGATCGAGCCGTCGGCCGACCCGGACGTGCTCGCCGTGCCCGGGGACGTGGCCGAGCAGGCCACCGCTGACCGGATCGTCAGCGAGGCCATGGGGCGCTTCGGGCGCATCGACACCTTGATCAACAATGCCGGGGTCTTCCTCGCCAAGCCGTTCACCGACTACACCGCGGCCGACTACGCGACCATGGTCGGCGTCAACCTCACCGGGTTCTTCTGGCTGACTCAGCGGGCCATCGCCGAGATGCTCACCCGTGGCCATGGCCACGTGGTCAACATCACCACCACGATCGTCGATTACGCCAGCTCCAGCGAGCCCGCCGCGCTGACCGCGCTGACCAAGGGCGGCCTGGCCGCGGTGACCAGGTCGCTCGCGGTCGAGTACGCCGCGCGCGGCATCCGGGTCAACGCGGTGTCGCCGGGCATCATCCGCACCCCCATGCACCCGCCGGACAGCTACGCCGACCTCGGCCCGCGGCTCCCGCCAGTCGGGCATGTCGGCCAGGTCAGCGACATCGTGGGCGGCATCCTGTTCCTGGAGTCAGCCCCGTTCGTGACCGGCGAGATCCTGCATATCGACGGCGGCCAGATCGCCGGTCATTAACTGGGCGCGCGCCAGCGCGCCGGGCAGCTCACGCCGGGAGCTGATGCCGAGCTTGGTGAACACCTTGCGCAGATGCCACTCGACGGTCCGGGCGCTGAGGAACAGCTGGGCGCCGATCTCCGGGTTGGTCAGCCCGTCCCGGGCGAGCTGGGCGATGGACGCCTCCTGCGCGGTGAGCGCGTCCCGCACCCCGGCCCGGCGCTTGCGTACGGTCTCCCCGGTGGCCTGCAGTTCCCGCCGGGCCCGCTCGGCGAACCCCGCCGCCCCCATCGTGGCCAGCATGTCGTAGGCGGTCCGCAGCTGCGCGCGCGCGTCCATCCGGCGGCTCTCCCGGCGCAGCCATTCGCCGTAGAGCAGGTGAGCGCGGGCCAGTTCCGGGCGCAGCCGGGTCCGGCCCAGCCGGTCGATCGCCTCCCGGTAGCCGTCTTCGGCCACGGTCCCCTCGGCGAGCAGCGCCCGGGCCCGGGCCTCGACGCCCAGGCCGAAGTCGGTCTGGCCGGCCTGCGTCGTCTCCGCCAGCCGGCCGAGGGCCCGGCGGGCCTGGCGGGTGTCCCGGCAGCGCGCCGCGGCCTCGATCAGCTCGGGCAGCGCCCACATGGACATGTAGAGCGTGGCCCGGTCCTCGCTGGCCTGGCTGGCCGCGGCCAGCGCCTCCTCGTAACGGCCGAGGCTGTTGCCGAGAATCGCGGCCACCCAGTAGGCGTAGGCCACCGCGATGCCCTGCCCGCTGGCGGTGGCCTCGGCGATCGTGGCCTCGACCAGCGAGGTCGCCCCGTCCTGGTCACCGCGGAGGGAGGCGAGCATCATCGCGGTGAACGGCGCGGCTCGGGTCCCGGTCGCCTCGCAGACCGCATCGGTCTCGGCGACCAGGGACGCGGCCGCGGCGAAGTCACCGCTCCACGCGGTGGCCGTGCCCAGCGCGGCCAGGTCGATCGGCAGCTGGTTCAGTGCGCCCGCCGCCCGGGCCAGCTGGACCTGCCGGTCCAGCATGGCGCGCCAGGTCTCGTAGTCCCACAGCGCGCTGGCGGCGGCCTGCGCGAACCAGCCCCACTGGAGTTCTTCGGCCGGGCTGGCGCCGCCCCCGGCGAACACGCTGACGGCTCGCCGCAGGGCGGGCTCCGCGGCGGCCGCCCCGTCAGCGACCAGCCCGGCCAGGCCGTCCAGGACCAGATCGACACGGCGCGGCTGCTGAGCCGGCGGGGGGAGCGCCTGGGCGGCGCGGGACACCTCGAGGAGATCGCCTGCCCCGGCCAGCCGTCCGGCGAACAGCGCCGCCAGCCACGCGGTGAGGTAGGTTTCCCGGGCCAGATCGAGGTCGAGCGGTTCGAGCCGCTTGGCCGCCTTGAGCAGCAGCGGCGGGGCGTCGCTGCTCAGGCCGGAGGCGAACACGATCTGCCCGCGCAGCAGGTCCACCCTGGCCCCCTGGACCTCATCCAGCGGCCCGGCCTCCGCGGTGGCCAGCAGCTCGAGCGCCGGGCCGAACGCGCCCGCCTGCAAGCTGGCCTGCGCCGCCGCCAGCGTGCGCTCCGTGTGCCGCCCCGGGTCGGCCGTCAGCCGCACCGAGCGCTCCAGGAACGCGGCGGCGGCGGCCAGCCCACCACGGGCCTGGGCCCGGCCGGCCGAGCGTTCCAGCTCGGCCGCGACCGCCTCATCCGGGCCGGTAGCCGCCTGGGCCCGGTGCCAGGCCCGCCGGTCGGGATCAGCCTGCGGATCGGTCACCACGGCCAGGGCCGCGTGGGTTTCCTGCCGGTCCGCTGCTGACGCCGACCGGTAGGCGGCCGAGCGCACCAGCGGATGCCGGAACCGCACGCGGGCACCGAACTCCACCAGCCCCGCTTCCACCGCGGGCACCGCCGCCTGCACCGGGAGACCCAGCCGCCCGGCCGCCCGCCGCAGCAGCACCGGGTCGCCGGACGGATCGGCGGCGGCCAGCAGCATCAGCCGCCTGGCCGGCGGGGGCAGGGCAGCCAGCTGCCGCCGGAAGCTGTCCTCGATCCGCCCGGGCAGCGCGGTCGCGCCGGGGAGCCCGAACCCGCCCGCCAGCTCCGCCGGGCTGAACCCCCGGGGCAGCTCCAGCAGGGCCAGCGGGTTTCCCTGGGTCTCCGCCACGATCTGGTCCCGGACCTGCGCATCCAGCGGCCCGGGCAGCGCCGAGTCGAGCAGCGCCCGGGCATGGTGCTCGGGCAGCCCGCCGATTTCCAGTTCCGGCAGCCCAGCCAGCTCGCCGCCTGGAATCCGGGCCGCGAAGACCAGGCCGATGGGCTCGGCGGCCAGCCGGCGGGCCACGAACCCCAGCGTCTGCGCCGACGCCTGATCGAGCCACTGCTGGTCGTCGACCACGCAGAGCAGCGGGCGTTCCCCCGCCACCTCGGACAGCAGGCTCAGCACGGCCAGGCCGACCAGGAACCGGTCCGGGGGCGGTCCGGGGCTGATACCGAACGCGGTGCGCAGCGCGTCGTGCTGCGGCGCCGGCAGCCGGCCGAGGTGATCCAGCATCGGACCGCAGAGCTGATGCAGCCCGGCGAAGGCCAGCTCCATCTCGGACTGCACGCCCGCCACGCGCGCCACCCGGCACCGCGCCGCCTGCGCGGCCAGGTAGTCCAGCAGCACGCTCTTGCCGACCCCAGGGTCGCCGCGCACCACGAGGGCCTGGCTCTGGCCGGCCTGGACCGCGTCGATCAGCCGGTCCAGCGTGCCACGCTCGCTGCGCCGGCCCGCCAGCTCCGCCGGCCCGGCCAGCGGGCGGGGTTGTGTGCTCATGGGCTAAGCCGCGCGGTATCCACGCACGCGCCCTCCCGCTGGTCCAGCTCACCGCCCCGGCCGGCCATCGCAGGCCGCTGTGGGCCACACCTCAGGCCAAGCGTAACCGTCGGTAGCGTCCGGGCCAACCGGGCAAATCGCCAGATAATCCGCGCCCGGCGGCCCGGCTACTTCACGGCGACGGGGGCGACCGGGGCGCCGACCGCGCCGGTGACCGGCAGCGGCGCGGCGGTCAGCCAGAACTCGTGCACCCCGTCGGCGGCGCAGTCGGCGGCCAGCGCGTCCAGGTCCCACAGCTCACCGAGGAACAGGCCGATGTGCGGGATGGCCACCTGGTGCAGTGGCTGGAACGCGTGGTCGAACTCGTTCGGGCGCACTTCCACCCCCCACGTGTCGGTGGCGATCCCGGCGATCTCGCTGGCGTGCAGCCAGTCCACGGTGGTGAACGACAGCCCGGGCGCCGGGCCGCCCGCGTAGCCGCCCCAGCCCGCCCGGCGGGCCCGGGTCAGCTGGCCGGTGCGCACACAGACCAGGTCGCCGCGGCCCACCCGGGCCGTCGGGCCGTGCGCGGCGCGCACCGCGGCCAGGTGCTCGCTGGTGAGCGCGAAGCCGTCGGGCAGCTCACCGCCGGTGCCGAGCACCCGGCCCGCGTCCAGCAGCACGCCGCGCCCGGCGAGCAGGCCGGCCGCGTGCTCGATCCCGGTGACCAGATCGCCGGCGCTGGTGACCACGTCACCCGCGCGGCGGCCATTCCACGCCCGGCCCCGGTCGAAGATGTGGCCCAGGCCGTCCCACTGGGTGGACGCCTGCAGCGGCATGCTGATCGTGTCGTCGGCGCCGCCGAAGCCGTGCGGGAATCCCTGGCCGCCGCGTTCCGCGTCGGTGCCGGTGGCGATCATGGTGTGCACCGGGTTGGTCCGGCCGCGCTTTCCCCGCTGCGGCCCGTCCGCGTCGAACCGCTGGGCCAGCGAGAACGAGACACCCCGGCGGACCAGCGCGGCGCCCTCCCGGCGCTTGGCGCCGTCGAGAAAGTTCAGCGTGCCGAGCACGTCGTCCGGCCCCCACCGTCCCCAGTTGGAGCACCGCTCGGCCGCAGCCGCGATCGCTCCCCCCGGGTCGGCGCGATCCAGCGGACGGTCTGCGGTGGTCATGCCGGGCCTCCTTGGCCGTTACGCTCCTGGCCGCGCCGGTGGGCCGGGCCCAGTCGCTGGGTTTGCCCGACCCGGCCGGCATCGGGGAACCTGGTCCAGTGGCCAGTATCCCGTTCCGCTACCGCTCGGCTGATGAGGACAGCGGCCGCTGGCGGGGCTTTGCGTTCCGGGACGGCGACATCGTGATCAGCACCCGGTCCAAGACCGGGACGACGTGGGTGCAGATGATCTGCGGCCTGCTGATCTTCCAGGACCCGCGGCTGCCAGCGCCGCTGGGGGAGCTGTCACCGTGGCTCGATCACCTCATCGCCCCGCGTGACCAGGTATACGCGCAGCTGGCCGCGCAGCGTCACCGGCGGTTCATCAAGACCCACACGCCGCTGGACGGGATCCCCCTCGACCCGCGCGTCACCTACATCGTGACCGGCCGGCATCCGCTCGACGTGGCCGTCTCGCTCTACTATCACAGCGCCAACATCGACCGGGCCCGGCTCCGCCAGCTCACCGGGCAGCCCGAGCCGGCCGGGCCGCCGCCGGCGCGCCCGCCGCTGCGGGACTGGCTGCTCAGCTGGATCGCCGACGATGTTGATCCCCGGGCCCAGCTGGACTCGCTGCCGGGGATCATGTGGCACCTGTCCGATGCCTGGGCCCGGCGCGGCCAGCGCAGCGTGCTGCTGGTGCACTACGCCGACCTGCTCGCCGACCTGGACGGCCAGCTGCGCTGGCTGGCCGGCCAGCTGGGCATCGCCGTGCCGCCCGGGGCATGGCCCGGGCTGGTGCGGGCGGCCACGTTCGAGAGCATGTCCGGCCGCGCCGACGCGCTCGTGCCCACCACCGGGCTGCTGAAGAGCAACGCCGCGTTCTTCCGCCGGGGCACCTCAGGCGCCGGGCACGAGATCCTCAGCCCCGGCGAGATCGCCGCCTACCACGAGCGGGCCGCCGGCCTGGCCCCACCCGCCCTGCTCACCTGGCTGCACCGGGACTAGCCCCGGTGAACTGGAGAGAACGCGGCGCTATATGGCACTTTTCCCTCCGCCCAGCCACCGGCGTGGACAAGGTGGAGGGAAAGTGCGCGGCTGGGGGGGCGGCTAGCTGGCGGAGCGGGGGCGCCAGGTCAGGGGGCGGGGTGGCCGGTGAGCCGGTGGCGCGGGACGGCGCGGGTGCACGCGACGTGACGGGCGGGCCTGGCCGGCGGTGGCCAGCATGTGCCTGATGTGCTCGGCGGCCAGCTGCTGCTGGATTACGGGATGCATGATGGGCTCCTGGGGGATGCGGCCAGGCGGTCTCTGCCGCGCCGTGACCGTGGGGCGGGTAAGTCCCGGGGCCGAAGTTCCGGCCGGGACCGGCTGGCCCGGGACCGGGCCGCCTGCCGGGTGAGCTGGTGGGCCCGGACGATGTCCGGGTCCCGGGCGTCGGGCGGCAGCGGTTCCGGCCACCAGCGGGCTGTCGCGGGACGCCGCTTGAGGATGCGGATCTGCCTCATGCGCAGGCTCCTTTGCTCGGCGAGTCGCGGCTGACGGGGTCACCGGGCGGCCGTTCCTGCCCCGGCCGCGTGTGTTCCCGCCCTTCGCAAACTAAGACGGGCCGGGAGGCTGAACATCACCTGAAAGTGCCGAGTTAGGTGGAATCCCCAGCCCGCGCCGGGCACCCGAAAGTGCCGCCCGGGCGGGCCGCGCTCAGGACGGCCCGTTGCCCCGGGCGAGCACCAGGACGTCGCGGGGGGCGAGGACGGCGCGCGGGCCCACCATGGCCGAGGTCAGCAGGTCGAAGTGCTTGCCGCCCAGCTCGAGGCCGGCCGGGCGGTCGAGGTGGCTGATCAGGAACAGGTACTCGCCGCGGCGGACGGCCTCCACCCCGGGCGGCAGGTCGGTCCGCAGGTCGACGCCTGCCTGCCGGCAGGCCCGCTGCATTATGCGGCCCAGCGTGCCCCGGTCGGGGAGGGTGCCCAGGTACAGCGCCTCACCCCGGCCGTGCTCGTGCCGGGTGACGGCGGCCTGCCCGGCGAGGTGCCCCGCGCCGAAGGTGAGCAGGGGGACGGCCCCGCGCAGGCCGATGACGTCCTGCCACAGGCGGCCGGCCGCGCCGGCCGCGCTGTCCGGGTCGGCCAGCCGGACCGCCTGGCCCGGGGGCAGCGGCGCCAGGTCCTCCACCCGCAGGCCGAGCAGGTCGCACCAGGGCGCGGGATAGCCGCCCAGCCGCACCCGGTCACGGGGATCGACGATGCCGGAGAAGAACGTGATCAGGGCCGTGCCCCCGGCCGTCACGAAGCGCCGGACGTTGTCCGCCCCGGCGTCGCTGACCAGGTAGAGCGCGGGCACCAGCAGCAGCCGGTAGCCGGACAGGTCGCTCTCCGGGTGGGCGAAGTCGGCGGTCACCCCGCCGTGCAGCAGCGGGCGGTACAGCTCGCCGAGCAGCTCGGTGAGGTGCAGGTGACTGGTCGGGTGCGAGTCGAGTTCCAGCGCCCACCAGTTTTCCCAGTCGAGCAGCACGGCTACCTCGGCTGGCACCAGGCCGCCCGCCACCGGGGCGAGCCGGCGCAGGTCGGCGCCGAGGCCAAGCACGTCGCGCCAGACCCGGCTGTCGGTCCCGGCGTGCGGCAGCATCCCGCTGTGGAACTTCTCGGCCCCGGTCGCCGCGGCCCGCCACTGGAAGGAGAGCACCCCGTCGGCGCCGCGGGCCACGGCCTGCAGGCTGAGCGCGCGGAACTGCCCGGGCGCCTTGGGCACGTTGACGGGGCGCCAGTTCACCGCGCTGGGCGACTGCTCCATCAGCAGCCACGGCCGCCCGCCGCCCACCGAACGGGTCAGGTCGCAGGCCATCGCCGAGACGAGGTGGGCTTCCGGGTCGGCCGGGTCGGGGTAGCTGTCCACCGAGATCACGTCGAGGTCGGCGGACCAGCGGAACTGGTCGACGGGACGGAACAGGCCCATGAAGTTCGTGGTCACCGGCTGGGTGACCCGGTGGGCCGCCAGTGCGGCCCGCTCGGCCCGGTAGCAGCCCCGCAGCTCATCGGAGCTGAACCGGGCGAAGTCGAGCCGCTGCGCCGGGTTGCCGAAGGTGGGGGCGGTGCGCGGTGGCTCGATCTGGTCCCAGCCGGTGTAGTCCTGGCTCCATACCGCGCCGCCCCAGGCTCCGTTCAGCTGGCCGAGGCCGCCGTAGCGGGCCTGCAGCCAGCGCCGGAACGCCCGGGCGGACTGCTCGCAGTAGCAGGCCGGGACGTGGCAGCCGTACTCGTTGCCGATGTGCCACATGACCACCGCCGGGTGCTGCGCGTAGCGTTCGGCCATCCGCCCGGCCAGGTCGGCGGCGGCCTCCCGGTAGGCCGGGGCGCTCGGGCAGTAGCTCTGCCGCGCGCCAAACTCCAGGCGCCGGCCGTCCGCGGTGACCGGGAGGATCTCCGGGTGCGCCGCCACCAGCCAGGCCGGCGGTGAGGCGGTGGCCGTGGCCAGGTCGACCTGGATGCCCGCCCCGGCCAGCAGGTCCAGCACCCGGTCCAGCCAGCCCGCGGTCAGCGCGCCCGGGGCCGGCTGCAGCCGGGCCCAGGAGAACACGCCGACCGTCACCAGGTTGACGCCCGCCTCGGCCATCAGCCGGACATCCTCGGCCCAGGTCACCTCGGGCCACTGCTCGGGGTTGTAGTCGCTGCCGTAGCCGATGCCGCCGAGGCGGGGCAGGATCCGGGCGTCCGTCATAGCCGGACGCTCCCCGCGGCCAGCCCGGACCGCCAGAAGCGCTGCAGCGACAGGAACGCGACGACCAGCGGCAGGACCGAGATGAGCGAGCCGATGATCACGTAGCTGATCAGCTGCGGGGCCTGGCCGTACTGGTTGTTCCACGTGTACAGGCCGAGGGTGACCGGGTAGAGCCTCGTGTTGGACAGCATCACCAGCGGCAGGAAGAAGTTGTTCCAGATAGCCACGAACTGGAACAGGAACATGGTCACCAGCGCGGGTGACATGATGCGCAGCACCACGGTGCGGAAGATCCGGCCCTCGCTGGCCCCGTCGATCCGGCCCGCCTCGATGATCTCGTCGGGGATGGCGATCGCCGCGTACACCCGGGCCAGGTAGACCCCGAACGGGCTGACGATGCTGGGCAGCAGCACGGCCCAGTACGTGTTGGTCAGGCTCACCTTGCTCAGCAGCAGGTAGAGCGGCAGCGCCAGGGCGGTGCCGGGGATCAGCACCCCGCCCAGGATGATCGAGAACACCAGCTGCCGGCCCCGGAAGTCATACTTGGCCAGCGCGTACCCGGCCATGGCCGCGAGCAGCGTGGCGCACAGTGCCCCGGCACCTGCGTAAAGCAGCGTATTGACCAGCCAGCGCCAGTAAATCCCCCCGTCGTAGCGGAAGAGCCCGGTCAGGTTGGACATGAAGTGCAGCTGGCTGAACCAGAATCCTGCCGAGTTGTACAGCACGGCGGGGCCCTTGGTCGACGACACGACCAGCCACCAGGCGGGCAGCAGGAAGTAGGCCGCGCACACGAACAGGAACGCGGTGGCCAGGATCCCGGACCGGGTGGCCGGCGGCGAGCCCGGTTTGCCGGGCCGCCTGGCGGCTCTCGTGGCCGCGGCCGTCACGCCGTCACCCCGCGCCGCTGGACCAGCCGCAGGAAGCCGAAGGACAGGATGAACGTGCCGATCGCCAGCACGACCGCGATGGCCGCCGCGTAGTTGGGGTTGTTGCTGGTGAACGCCTGGGTGTAGGCGAGCAGGTTCGGTGTGTAGGAGCTGCTGATGTTGCTGGTGATCGCGCGCAGCACCTGGGGCTCGCTGAACAGCTGGAGGGTGCCGATGATGCTGAACACCGCGGTCAGCACCAGCGCGCCGGTCACCATGGGCAGCTTGATCCGGGTCGCTATCTTCCACTCGG
>Ga0335078_10000406_pt1 | contig 68180 bp, 70 predicted proteins | sample Lox_Sample_32_FD_206711 | JGI IMG/M metagenome (GOLD analysis project Ga0335078, IMG submission 206711) | Soil microbial communities from Loxahatchee National Wildlife Refuge, Florida, United States - Lox_Sample_3.2 | ecosystem: Environmental > Terrestrial > Soil > Wetlands | place: USA...
GGGTTGGAGCGCTTCTCGCGGCCGATCGTGGACGCGGCCACCTGCGCCTGGGTGGCGGCGCAGAAGCTGCCGAACCCGTGCGTCGGGAAGACCTCCGCGGCGTCCGGCAGCTCACGGGCCAGCCGCTGCGCGGACGCGTACTGGGCGCGTGCCAGCGCGGCGGTGCTGGCCGGCCCGAGGAGGTCCGGCCGGCCCGTCGAGCCGAACAGCAGCGATCCCCCGGTGAACACCCCGGCCACCTCGCCGCCCGCTTCCAGGACGTAGGACAGGTGGCTGAAAGTATGCCCGGGCGTGGCCAGCACCCGCAGCCGCATCGACGGGCCGATGTCCACGGTGTCCCCGTCGCTGACCGGCTCCCGTCCGAAGCTCACCGGGTCCGCGGCGTTCACCAGGTAGGCCGCGCCGAGCGCCCGCGACAGGGCCAGGCCGCCGCTGACGTAGTCGTTGTGGATGTGGGTCTCGGCGACGTGCGTGACGCGCACGCCCTCCCGCTCGGCCAGGGCGATGACGCGGTCGGTGTCCCGCTGCGGGTCGATGACGACGGCCACCCGCCCGTCGTGCGCCAGGTAACTGCGATCGCCGAGCGAAGGCGTCTCGATCTGGAGCACCCCAACCATCACCGCCACCTTCCCCGCGCGGGCCCCTGGCACCGACTCGCCAAATGTACGATCATTCGGACGTAGCTGGCAATGACGGGAGGTCGCCATGGCGGCGCAGGCAGCGGCCGGGCCCCCGGCAGCGGCCGGGCCCCTGGCAGCGCCGAGGCCGCTGGACCGCGGCAGCCCGATGCCGCTGTGGGCGCAGCTGCGGGCCGAGCTGCGGCGGCGGCTCGAGGCGGGCGCCTTCGACGCGGACTTCCCCGGCGAGATGGCGCTGGTGGCCGCCTACGGGGTCAGCCGCCACACCGTCCGCTCGGCGCTGCGCGAGCTGCGCGCGGACGGGGTGGTGCTGGCCGAGCGGGGCCGCCGTCCGCGGGTGGCGCCGCCATCGCCGATCACTCAGCCGCTCGGCGCGCTGTACTCGCTGTTCGCGTCGGTCGAGTCAGCCGGGCTGCGGCAGACCAGCGTTATCCGGGCGCGCGACATCCGCGCCGACGCCGTGATCGCCGATCACCTCGGCCTGGAGGCGTCGACGCCGCTGTTCCGCCTGGAGCGGCTGCGCCTGGCCGGCGAGGAGCCGCTCGCGCTGGACACCGTGTGGCTGCCCGCCGACCTGGGCGCGCCGCTGCTGGACGCGGACTTCACCCACACCGCGCTGTACGACGAGCTGGCCGAACGGACCGGGACCCGGCTGGACGGCGGGCGCGAGTACATCCGCGCCGTGGTGCCGGCCCGGGCGCAGCAGCGCCTGCTCGGCATCGGCCCGGCCACGGGCGCGCTGGCGATCAGCCGGCTGGGCTACGCGGCGGGCAGGCCGGTGGAGTGGCGCCACACGCTGATCCGGGGCGACCGGTTCAGCCTGCTGGCCGAGTTCTCCGCCCGTACCGGCTACCGGCTGGCCCCGGCTCAGCGCAGCGGCAGCGCGCTGCCGGCCAGCACGGCCAGCGCCAGCGCGCCGAGCGCCACCGTGGTGACCGCGACCGTCACCAGCAGCAGCCGGGACTGATCGTCCCGCAGCCGGGACTGAGTGTCCCGCCCGGGCCGCCGTGACCGGCCCGCGAGGCGGCCGGCGCCCCAGATCAGCCCGCTCGCGGCCAGCACCACGGCGCCGACCGCGGGACTGGTCTTGAGGATGGCCGCGCCCAGCGCCGCGAACGAGATCGCGGTCCGGGTCCAGGCCAGGTGGGTCCGGGCCCGGGCCTGGCCGGGGTCGATGTCCTCCATGTCCGGCGCCGGGGCCCGGCCCGGGGGCCGGTCCGGGGGCTCGGCCGGGCCGGGGGTCATCGCAGGATCGCCGAGGCCAGCGCCATGCCCGCCGCGACCACGGCCAGCACGGCGATCGAGGACGCCAGGATGACCGGCAGGGTCGAGCGGGGCAGCGGCTCGCCGCGGCGCATGGCCCGCTGGTTGCGCTGCCAGTCGCGGTAGCTCGCGACCGAGATCACCGCGCCCAGTGCGATGAGCGGGATCGCGATGACGTGACGGCCCCACGGCACGCCCGCGAACGGCGGCAGCAGCTGCACGATGGCCAGCCCGGCCACCACCAGCGCGAGCGCGGTGCGGTTCCAGGCCAGGAACGTGCGCTCGTTGGCGTATGTGAACCGCGCGTCCGGCTCGGTCCCGTCATCGGCTTGCGCGGCCTCGTCGGCGCTGGCGATGCGGAGCACCCTCTTCCTGGCGAGCCTGCGCCCCGATGGTAACCGACGCGCGGGCGGCCCGGCGGGTTCGGGTGGTCAGGTGAAGATGATCTGGCCGCCGGCGGCCAGGGAGTAGAACTCGCCGACCGTGATGATGTCCTTGACCTGATCGATCAGGTCGTCCTTGGTGAGCCCGAACAGGTCACAGGACGCCTGGCAGCCGTAGATGCCCGCGCCGGTGTCGGCGATCATCTCGATGAACTCCGGGATCGGCGGGATGTCCAGCTTGTCCATCTTCCGCTCCATGTAGCTGGTCAGCAGCCCGGGCATGCCGGGGATGCCGCCGACGAGCGTGGCCAGGTGCAGGCCGGGGTTGCCGACGCTGGCGACCTTGATGTGCTCATGACGCTTCTTGCTGACCGCGTCGAGGCCGAAGAACGTGAAGAACAGGTTGGCCTCGATACCCTCGGCCCGGGCTCCGTTGCCCAGGATCAGCGCGGGGTAGATGCCCTCCAGGGATCCCTTGGAGACGATGATCGAGACCTTCTCGATGGCTTCGGACATGACAGACCGTCCTTTCACGGCAGGCGCACGGGTCAGATGCAGCCACGGGGCTTCGGAATGCCGGCGATCTTCGCCGCGAGCTTGGCCGGCCCCTTGGGAAACAGCTGGTACAGCTCCTTGATCGACACACCGGAGGTCTTGCCGAGGACCCGGACGGTGGGCCCGGTGCCCTTGGCCTGATACTCCTGCCGCATGAAGCGGATGACCTGCCAGTGCCGGTCGGTCAGGTGGTCGATGCCCTCGGCCTTGGCGATCTGCGGCGCCATGGCCTCGGTCCACTGACCCGGGTCGGTGAAGAAACCCTCGTCGTTGACGGACACCACCTGTCCGTCGTAGCTGGCCTCGGCCATGTCGATCCCCCTTCTGTGGTTCAGCCGGGCAGGCCGGCCTTGCCCCGCCGCGGCATGGCCGATCCGATGCCGGGAAGGTCGCGGCCGGGCAGCAGGGCGTGCCAGTACAGCGACTCGAACGCACGCTTGCCGAGGTGGTTCAGCCGCGACTCCTTCAGCAGCGGCAGCCCGGCCCGCGCCGGGTAATGACCGGTCAGCGGCTCGGTGTCGTAGTTGAAGTCGACCAGCAGGGCCTTGCCGCCGCCGGTCTCGATGAAGCAGTTGGTGTGCCCGTCAAAGGCGCCCGTCAGCGGCCGGCCGTCCAGGTAGGCGCGGACGCCGTCGGTCACCACGGCGCCTTCGAAGTGGGCGACCGAGCCCGCCTTGGAGGTAGGCACGTTGGTCGCGTCGCCGATCGCGAACACGTTGGGCTTCGCGGTGGCCTGCAGGGTGCCCGGGTCCACCGGGACGAAGCCGAGCTCGTCCCCCAGGCCGGGCGAGCGGTCCACGTAGGCCGCCCCGCCGTGCAGCGGGACCACGACGGCCAGCTCGAACCGCACCTCCCGGTCATCGTAGGAGACCAGGCGGCCCTCCCCGGCGCCGCCGCGGCAGCCCTCGACCGTGCCGGTGTTGAACTCGGTGACCAGGTCGATGTCCTTGCGCCGGAACAGGCCGGACAGCTCCCGGTTGCACACCGGCTGGGTGAACGCCCCGTCCAGCGGGGTGACGTAGCTGAGCTGGACCCGGGCGCGGATGCCGCGGCGCCGGAAGTAGTGGTCGGCGAGGAAGCAGAACTCCAGCGGCGCCACCGGGCACTTGACCGGCATGTCGATGACGTTGACCACGAGGCGGCCGCCGTCGAAGCGGTCGAGCGCGCCGCGCAGGGCGGCCGCGCCGGCCGGGGTGTAGAAGGTGAAGACCTGTTCCATCCAGCCCGGCCCGGTCAGGCCCTCGGTCTGCTCGGGCAGCAGCCGGGCGCCGGTGGCGATCACGAGCGCGTCGTAGCCGAGCGCCGACTCGTCGTCCAGGTACACCTGGTCGCCGGCCAGGTCGACCCGGTCGACGCCGGCCTGGCGGAAGGCGATCCCGGGGTGCAGCTGCCGGTGCCGCGGCCGGACCAGGCGGGCCGGGTCGGCCAGCCCGAACGGGACGAACAGCAGCCCGGGCTGGTAGACATGATCGTCGTCCCGGTCGACGACGATGATCTCGGCGTCCTGGGCGCTGTAGCCGCGGCGCAGCCGGTTGGCGGCGATGGTCCCGCCGGTTCCCCCGCCGAGGATCACGATCCTCTTCATGCTTCCACGCTGTATCTGGCCAGGCCAGACGGCCAGGGCCGTAGGTCCGTGACCCGGATGACCATGGGCCCGGCGGCCGACGGCGACGGGCGCGACAATGGTGCCCGTGAGCTCGCCCGGGCCGGTCACGGTCACCTTCGCCGGCTCCGGCGACGCGTTCGGCAGCGGCGGCCGGTACCAGGCCTGCATCCACCTGCGGGGCCCGGGCGGCGCGGCCCCCGTGCTGCTGGACTGCGGCGCGACCTCGCTGCCCGCGCTGCGGCGCTGCGGCCTCGATCCCGGTGAGGTGGCCGCGGTGTTCGTGTCGCACCTGCACGGTGACCATGCCGGCGGTATTCCGTTCTTCCTCCTGCACGCTCAGTTCGCCCGCCGGGCCGGCCCGCTCGCGGTGATCGGGCCGCCCGGGACCGGGCGGCGGCTGACCGAGCTCATGGAGGGCCTGTTCCCGGGTTCCACCGCCGTCTCGCGCCGTTTCGCGGTGGACGTCATGGAGCTGGCGCCCGGGGGGACCCTCACCGCGGCCGGCGTGACCGCGACCGCGTTCGCGGCCGACCACCCGGCCGGCCGGGACAGCCCGTCGCTGTCGCTGCGGCTCTCGCTCGGCGCCGCGGTGATCGGGTACACCGGCGACACCGCGTGGACCGGCGCGCTCACCGAGGTCGCCGCCGGGGCGGACCTGCTGATCGCCGAGGCCTACTACCGGGACAAGCCCATCCCGTACCACCTGCGCCACGCCGACCTGGTCGCGCACGCCGCGGAACTGGACTGCCGGCGCATCGTGCTCACCCACATGTCGGCCGACGTGCTCGACCACCTGGACGAGATCGGGTTCGAGACGGCCTACGACGGGATGGTGCTGCGGGTCTGAGCCGGGTCAGGGCCCGATCGCGGCGCGGTCCCTGGCCCAGGCCGGGGGCCGGCGGGTCAGCCACTGCCAGAAGTTCCGCCGCGGCGGGCGGGCCTCGATGCTGCCCATGCTGACGCTGCCCGCCACCTCCACCCGCAGCGTGACCGGCACGTCCGGGTCCCAGGGGGCGCGGATCTTCACCTCGCCATGGCCCACGCGGACCTCGTCGGTGTCCACCGCGATCCCCGGCTTGGTGATCAGCTTCAGCCGCCCCATGTGCACGTCGGCGTCGATCCGCAGCACCGGCTCGGTGATGACCGCCTCGGTGAGATCGAGCCTGACCTCGCCGCTGCCGACCTTCACCTCCATCCGGCGGGGCACCACCCACCGGCCCTCGCGGCTGGCGCTGCCCATGCCGCAGTCGATGCGGACCAGGTCCTTGGGCGCGGCCGCGGCCGCGGCCATCGCCGCGCCCGGGGCGGCGGGCAGGTCCGTGGTCAGCGCGGCCAGCTCGGCGTAGGTGCGCGCGGTCAGCGCGGCCTCCAGCCGCTCGTCGAGCTCGTCGGCGGTCAGCCGCCCGTCGCCCGCCGCGACCCGCAGTATCTCGACCACCCGGTCCCGGTCCTGATGCGAGGCCCGCAGCTGGCCGGCCGCCGGCCGGGCCGGGCTGGCCGGGGCCGGGCTGGCGGGAGCCGGGCTGGCGGGAGCCGGGCTGGCGGGAGCCGGGCCGGCGGGGCGGGCTGCCTCGAGATCCCCGTCCGTCATGCCTTCACTGTAAGGCCGCGATTGCCGCGTCGGCAGCCATGTCCGGCGGGGCCGGTACCGGCCGATCCGCGGCAACCGGTGGCAGGCCTGCCCGGCGCCTGATATGCACGCGATATGGGGGCGAGTCCTGGCATTGGCGGCGGCGCCGCGGGCCCGTGGTACCGGGTTCAGGCGATCATGGCCGACGGCCGCCGCGGCGGCACCGCCGAGCACGACTACGCGTCGGTCCTGCCCGCGGTCATGAACGCCGCGCTGCACCGCCGCCCGTTCGTGGCCGGGTGGCTGTCCCGCGGCGGGGGCGCGCCGCTCGAGCTGATCACCAACGCGGGCCCGCTGCCCGAGCCCGGCGTCGTGCCCGGGCCGCGGGTGGGCCAGGTCCAGGTGGTCAGCCTGCAGGACCGCTCACACGCGCGGCACGACCCGGCGGGCCCGGACGAGGTGATCGAGCCGAGCCGGGTGATCGACCCGAGCCGGGTCATCGGGCCCAGCCGGGCGGTCGAGCCGGCCGCCGCGACGGCCGGGGCGTTCCAGCCCAGGGAGTTGCTGTTCCCGTGGGGTGCCCGCGGCGTGCCGATGCCGGGCGGCCTGCTCGCCGACCTGGACCGGCTGGTCTGGGCGCCCTGCCCGGGCCGCCAGGCCCCGCCGCTCGGCTGGGATCCGGCCCAGTCGGCCTGGGACGCGGCCGCCGGGCCGGGGCCCCGCGGCGCCGACGACCAGCCCGGGCGGCGCCCGACGCTGTTCGAGTCGGCGCTGGTGACGCTCATGGCCCGGGCGTTCGGCTGGCTGGTGGTGGCCGAGCCGTCCGACCTCATCGACACCGAGATCGCTGACCTGCGCACCCAGCTCAACGTGCTGCGGCGCTACGACGAGGAGCGCTCCCGTTTCGACGCCGCGCGGGCCGAGCGCCGGCTGGCCGAGCTCGACGCGTTCCGCGAGGCCGGCCTGTGGCAGGTGCGGGTCCTGGTCGGGGCGGCGAGCGAGGAGGAACTGCGGCTGATCGCGCCGATGCTGGTCGGCTCGGTCGACCTGACCGCGCACCCGTACCGGCTGCGCAGCGCCGAGCAGCCCCGCGACCTGGCCGACGCGCTCGCGGCCCGGCTGGCCGACCCGGTCGACGGCGCGCAGGTGCCGTTCGCCGCCACCGCGGGCGCCCTGGCCGCGCTGACCGGCCTGCCCCGCGGCGAGGTGCCGGGGGTGCGGGTGCTGGAGCCCGGCCGCTTCGACGTGACCAGCGAGACCGGCGGCAGAAACGGCGCCGGCCCGGGCGCGGGCGAACCGGACGCGGGCGATCGCGCCGTCGATCTCGGCGCGATCCTCGACGGCCAGGACCGCCAGGTCGGCACCTTCCGGGTCCCGCTCACGACGCTGAACCGGCACGCGTTCGTCACCGGCTCGACCGGCTCGGGCAAGTCGCAGACGGTCCGGCACCTGCTGGAGCAGCTCACCGCGGCCGGGGTCCCGTGGCTCGCGATCGAGCCGGTCAAGTCGGAGTACGCGGCCATGGCGGGCCGGATCGCGGGCGCCGGCCAGGTGACGGTGATCAACCCGTCCGATCCGGCGGCGGTGCCGCTGTCGGTGAACCCGCTGGAGCCCGAGCCCGGGTACCCGGTGCAGGCCCACATCGACATGGTGCGGGCCCTGTTCCTGGCCGCGTTCGACGCCAGGGAGCCGTTCCCGCAGATCATCTCCCAGGCGCTGCAGCGGGCCTACGAGGACTGCGGCTGGGATCCGGTGACCGGGGCCGGCCGGCCGGGCGCGCCGGCCGGCCCCGCGGTCCCCGCCATCGCCCAGCTGCAGCGGGCCGCGCTCGAGGTGATCGAGGACGTCGGGTACGGGCGGGAGCTGCGGGCGGACGTCCGCGGCTTCGTCGACGTGCGGCTGCGCTCGCTGCGGACCGGCTCGGCCGGCCGGTTCTTCGAGGGCGGGCACCCGGCCGACGTCGCCGAGCTGCTGCGCCGCAACGTGGTGCTGGCCATCGAGGATGTCGCCAACGACGAGGACAAGGCGTTCCTGATCGGCACTCTGATCATCCGGCTGGTCGAGCACCTGCGGCTGCGCGCCCGCACCGACCCGGGTGAGGGCCTGCGGCACGTGATCGTGATCGAGGAGGCGCACCGGCTGCTGCGCGCCAGCCGCGAGGGCGCCAGCGCCCACGCGGTCGAGCTGTTCGCCAGCCTGCTGGCCGAGATCCGCGCCTACGGTGAGGGCATCATCGTGGTCGAGCAGATCCCGACCAAGCTGGTGGGCGACGTGGTGAAGAACACCGCGCTCAAGGTGCTGCACCGGCTGCCCGCGCACGATGACCGGCAGGTCGTGGGCGCGGCGATGAACCTCGACGAGGACCAGTCCCGGCAGGTGGTCTCGCTGCGGCCGGGGGTGGCCGCGGTGTTCGCCGACGGGATGGACCGGCCGCTGCGGATCCGGGTCCCGTTCGGCGGTGGCCGGGAGCGGCCGGCGGCGGCCCTGGGCGCGCTGCGGGCCGGCTCCGTGCCGGGCGGCCCGCCGGTACCGGTCCGCGGACGGCGCTCGGCCGCCTGCGGCCCGGCGTGCGTCTCCGGCCGCGCCTGCAGCCTGCTGGAGCTGCGCTCGGCGGACCTGCTCGCCGCCGCGCCGGAGGACGCCTGGCTGCGAATCTGGACCGAGGCGCTGGTCCTGGCGTTCCTGACCAACCGGGCCCTGCCCGTGGTGCCGGCCGCGCTGCGCAACCGCTGGGCCGAGCTGGATCAGCGGCTGCGCGAGTGCCTGCTGGCCACGGCCGTGGACCGGTCGCTGCGCGGGCGGGCCCTGGCCGTGCGGGCCTTCTACGATCCGCAGCGGCTGGCCGCGGCCGTCGCGTCCACCGCGCTGAAGCTGCTCGAGGGGCAGCCGGGAGCGGGCGCCCCGGCCGGGCGCGACTGGGTGATCCCGCAGCTGCAATGGCTGCACGAGGTGGAGCGGGTCTGCCCGTTCGACGAGGGCCAGCCGGACCCGTTCGCCCCGGCGCCGCCGCTGGACTACCTCCTGGACGGTCTCGCCGACCGCCCGGGCCTGAAGATCGGCCAGCGGGTCAGCGGGCTGCGCCGGCACCCGCTGTCGATGGAGCTGGCCCGCAACCGGCAGCCGGCCTGGACCGTCCTGCTCGGCGAGGACGAGCAGCACGGGTTCGCCGAGGACCTGGCCGCGGTGGTGATCGGGGTCAGCCACCGCGGGCAGCTGCGCCAGGCGGCCGGCGAGATGGGGATCGTCGGCTGGCTGGAGGCCGTGCTCAGCTGGCCCAGGCGGTTCATCGTCGGCAGCGAGGATCAGGCGGCGGCCGCGGCGCCTTCGCCGGGCGCGGCGGCCAACCCCGCCGCTGCCGGATAGCATCGGCGGCCATGGGGAAGCTTCCGCTGCGCGCGCGCCTGGCCACCACCGTGGGCGGGGCGGCGGGGCGGATGTCGCGGCTGGCCGGCCGCGGCGACGGGTCGGTGATCGGCGGCGTGGTCGGCCTGCGGATGGAGCCCGACCTGCTCCGGCTGCTGGCCGCCGGCCGCCAGATCGTGCTGGTGACCGGGACCAACGGCAAGACGACCACGACCCGGCTGGTCACGGCGGCGCTCGGCGCGCTGGACGGCCAGATCGCGTCCAACGCGTTCGGCGCGAACATGCCGGCCGGGCTCGCTTCCGCGCTCGGCCAGGCCCCGCACGCCCCGATCGGCGTGCTCGAGGTCGACGAGCGGTACCTGCCCGCCATGATCGGCACGACCCGGCCCCGGGTGATCACGCTGCTGAACCTGAGCCGGGACCAGATGGACCGGGCGGCCGAGATCTGGCTGGTGGCCAGGCGCTGGCGGGAGGCGCTGGCCGGCGCGCCCGGCTGTCACGTGGTGGCCAACGTCGACGACCCGCTGATCGCGTGGGCGGCCAGCGCGGCCGCCCGGGTCACCTGGGTGGCGGCGGGCCAGCGCTGGCACGAGGACTCCTGGTGCTGCCCGGAGTGCGGGTCCCACCTGCGCCGGGACGACCGGGGCTGGCGCTGCGCCGAGTGCGGCTTCAGCCGGCCCGTGCCCCGCTGGGTGCTGGACGGCGAGTCCGTCATCGATCCCGCCGGCCGGGTCACCGAACTCGCGCTCGCCCTGCCCGGCCGGGCCAACCGGGCCAACGCGGTGGTGGCGCTGGCCGTGGCCGAGCTGTTCGGCGTCGGCCCGGACGAGGCGCTGGCCCGGCTGCGCCAGGTGACCTCGGTGGCGGGCCGGTATACCCAGATGGACCGCGACGGGCGGCGGCTGCGCCTGCTGCTGGCCAAGAACCCGGCCGGCTGGCTCGAGGCGTTCGACGTGCTCGCGCCCGCCCCGACGCCGGTGCTGCTGGCGGTCAACGCGAACGTCCCCGACGGCAAGGACACGTCCTGGCTGTGGGACGTGGACTACCGGGTGCTGCGGGGCCGCCCGGTGCTGGTGGCGGGCGAGCGCAAGCTCGACCTCGCGGTCCGGCTGGAGGCCGACCAGGTCGAGTTCGTGCTCGTCGACGGCGTCGACGACGCGGTGGGGCGGGTCCCGCCGGGGCCGCTGGACGTGATCGCCAACTACACCGCGTTCCAGCAGATCCGCACGGCCCTGGGCCGGGCCGAGTGACAGACGGAGAGCCGATGACACCGCCCAGGCACCGCGCGCCGGAGCCGGCCTACCCCGGGCCCGGGCCGTCCGCGCCCCGGCGCCCCGGCCGGCGCCGCCGGGACTCGAGCCAGCTGCGGCTGGTCTGGGTCTACCCGGACCTGCTCAGCACCTACGGTGACCGCGGCAACCTGCTGGTGCTCGAGCGCCGGGCCCGGCTGCGCGGCATCGGGACCGAGGCGGTCAGCGTGCACGCCGACCAGCCGGTTCCCCGCTCCGGCGACATCTACCTGATGGGCGGCGGCGAGGACCTGCCGCAGATCCTGGCCGCGCGGCGGCTGCGCGCCGACGGCGGGCTGGCCGCCGCGGCCGGCGCCGGGGCGGTGGTGCTGGCGGTGTGCGCCGGCTATCAGGTCATCGGCGAGCAGTTCGGCGGCAGCGAGGGTGAGCCGGTGCCCGGGCTGGGGATCCTGAACGCCCGCAGCGGGCGGGGGGAGCGCCGCGGGGTGGGCGAGATCGTCGCCGACGTCGATCCCCAGCTCGGCGTGCCCCGGCTCACCGGGTTCGAGAACCACCAGGGCGTGACCAGGCTCGGTCCCGAGGCGCGCCCGCTGGCCCGGGTCACGCTCGGCGTGGGCAACGGCGACGGGACCGAGGGCGCCTACGCCGGCAAGGTGCTCGGCACCTACCTGCACGGGCCGGTGCTCGTGCGCAATCCGGGCCTGGCCGACCTGCTGCTCAGCTGGGCCGCCGGGCCGCTGGCCCCGCTCCCGGCCGCCGACGAGGACCTGGCCCGCCGGCTGCGCGAGGAGCGCCTGACCGCCGTCGCCGGATAAGCTCGCGCGGGCGGCCTAGTAGACGAGAGCCTGGGCGTTATCGGCCATGATCTCGGCCAGGAACGTGGAAGCGCCGGCGATGCGCACGCCGGTGAGCGTGTCGTCCGCGGTGATCTCCCGGCGCGAGGCACACTGGCTACAGACGGTGACCGTCCCCTCCGCCAGCACTTTCGCCAGCAGCTGCCCGAGCGGGGCCGCATGCGGCAGCGCGACGCCGTCGGCGCGGTCGGGCAGGGCGAACCAGGCGGCCTCGCCGGTCAGCCACAGGGACACCTGCAACCCGCTCGCCACCCCCGTCGCCGCCACGGTGAAGGCCTGGTTGCAGCGTTCCTGGTCGTCCTGACCCGCGGTGACCTTGATCACGAGCGAGCGGGAAGCCATGCTCGCAGCCTAATGCGGGCCGGCCGCCCCCGCACGCGGACATTGGCGCTCCGGGGCATCTGCACCTCATACTCGAAAGAGTTACATTTTGAGAACCGGCGAAGAGGGCCACTCCGAATCCGGGGGAGGGCGCCTGTGGGTCTGCGACATACCGGTCGTGTCGCGGCGTTGATGATTGTGGGTCTGGCGGTCGTTGGGTGCATCGGCGGATGCGCCGCTCCGCAGTACACCTACGTGGCGGACAACGCTGACAATGCCTACTTCAAGGTGCCGCCGGCCTGGCACGAGGTAAACGAGAACAGCCTCCATTCGGCCGAGGGCCAGCAGAGCCAGGAAGGCACCTACCTGTGGTCGGCCGCTTACGACGACACGGTCAAGCCGTCGGTCAGCCAGGTCTTCTCGGCCACGCCGGCACCGGTCGCGTACGCGAGCGTGCTGTCCCTGAACTCGTCCGAGCGCAACGACATCTCCTTCAACAGCATGCGGGACCTCCTGCTGCCGGTCACCGCGCAGGCACGAAAGACCGCGGCCGCCAGCCACGAGGAACTCAACGGCTTCGCCTCGCTCAGCGACCAGGTAATCACGGACAGCAACAACAACCGCGGCATCCGCGAGATCTTCGACTATGACCTCGGCACCACCCTGGAGACCTTCGACCTGACCGTCCTGGTCAACAGCGCCACCACCAAGCTCTACTTCCTGCTCGTGCACTGCACGGCGACATGCTTCGCCACCAATTACAACCAGATCGCCGCGGTCGTCGGATCGTTCACGGTCGGAGGAGGGTCCTGATGCCACGGTCACGGAAGTCAGGTGCGGGCGGCCCGGACCCGGGCTACTCCGGCCCCGTGCATTACGAGCGCCCCCGGGACGCCGACCGTCCCACCCGCAAGCCGATGGTCCTGTGGGACCGGGTGAAGTTCCTCCTGCTGCTGGTCCTGCTCTGGCTGGTGCTGGTGTGGTCGGACATGGCCAACGACCCGCTGATCGGGTTCCTGGACGCGGCCCGGCAGCAGCTGCGGCTGGCGGCCTGGGTGGAGGTCCTGATCGGCCTGGAGGTCCTGCGCCAGCTGCACTTCCTGATCTCCGAGCACTGGGCGGGCTACCACCGGTTCTGGACCCGGGGCATCTTCGGCCGCACCGAGCGCGCCAGCCACCGGATGAGCGACTGGACCAGGTTCCGGATCTCCCGGGCGGTGAAGTGGCTCATCGTGATCGCCCTGCTCGCCCTGGTGCTGGGCAAGGCCTACCACACCTCACCGCTGCTCGGGCTGTTCCGGGCGCCGATGACGATCATCCACGCGCTGCCGATCATCATCTACGTGATGGCGATCGTCTCGCTCGGCATCCTGCAGTTCGTCGCGATCTTCTGGTTCATGTCCAAGGGCGGGGTGGACGTCTACTTCCCCGACGACGTCTCGACCCGGTTCTCCGACGTCTGGGGCCAGGACCATGTGCTCGAGCGGGTCAAGGAGAACATGCTGTTCCTGGAGGACCCCGAGTCGATCGAGAAACACGGCGGCCATGTCCCCGGCGGCATCCTGCTGTGGGGGCCGCCGGGCACCGGCAAGACGCTGATGGCCGAGGCGGTGGCGGGCGAGACCGGCAAGCCCTACGTGTTCGTCGACCCGGGCGCGTTCATCAACATGTTCTTCGGGGTCGGGATCCTGAAGGTCAAGTCGCTGTTCCGGCGGCTGCGCCGGCTCGCCGTGCGGTACGGCGGGGTGATCGTGTTCTTCGACGAGGCCGACTCACTCGGCAACCGCGGCGGCGCGGTCGGCGGCCAGCCCAGCTTCAGCCCGACGAGCCTGATCGAGGCGTGCCGCGGGTTCTGCTACCTCTCGTCCGATACTCAGTCGGCGCTGGTCGCCCGGGCGCTGAGCGCGGCCCCGCAGCCGCGCCCGCCGGGCAAGTTCCGGCAGATGATCCCGGCCGGCATGGGCATGGGCGGGGGCGGCATGGGCACCCTGCAGGCGCTGCTGACCGAGATGTCCGGCCTGAAGAAGCCGCGCGGGTTCTTCAACCGCGTGGTGCGGCGGACCTTCGGCATGCGGCCGAAGCCGCCGCCGAAGTACCGGATCCTGATCATGATGGCCACGAACATGCCCAGCGCGCTGGACCCGGCGCTGCTGCGGCCGGGCCGCATCGACCGGGTTTACCAGGTGGCCTACCCGTCCAAGGAGGGCCGCCGCCGCACCTACGAGGGCTACCTCAACCAGGTCAAGCACGATCTGACGCCCGAGCAGATCGAGGAACTGGCCACGATCACCCCCTACGCCACCGGCGCCACGATCAAGGACCTGGTCAACGAGTCGCTGATCGTCGCGCTGCGCGACGGCCGGGACACGATCACCTGGGCCGACGTGCTGCGGGCCAAGCTGCTGAAGAGCGTCGGCCCGTCCGAGGGCGTGGAGTACGTGGAGCGTGAGCGGCACGCGGTCGCGGTGCACGAGGCCTGCCACGCGGTCACCAGCTACCGGGTGCAGAAGCACCGGGGCATCGACACGGCCACGATCCAGAAGGGCGGGGACACGCTCGGCTTCGTGCAGCCGATCCCGATCGAGGAGCAGTTCACCCACTGGCGCAGCGAGTTCGAGGCCGACATGATGGTGAGCCTCGCCTCGATCGTGGGCGAGCGGATGTTCTTCGAGGAAGACTCCTCTTCCGGCGTCTCCTCCGACCTGCGCCACGCGACCACGCTCGCGCTGGCCATGGAGGGTCTGTGGGGCATGGGCGGCCAGTACGGCACGTACGCCGTCACCCCGGCGCCGCACGACGCGCACCCGGTGGCGGACGGGCAGGACCGGGCGGTGTTCGAGACCGCGCTGGGCAAGCGGGCGGAGGCACACCTGGCCGGGGTCGCCGAGCGGGCCGGCACCCTGCTGAAGGAGAACCGCGGCCATGTGCTGGCGCTCGCGCACGCGCTCGAGATGCACAAGACCATCAGCGGCCAGGATGTGGAGGCCGTGCTCGAGGGCACGCAAGGCCCGATCGTGGACGGGCGGCCGTATCACACCGAGGAATTCGCCGCCACCCTGGAGTCCTACCACCAGCAGGTCATGGTCGCGCACCGCGCCCGCGGGGTCGCGATGCCGCTGCCGGTCCCGGTGCCGGCGGGCCAGGCGGCGGAGCCGGTCCCGGCCTGGAAGCGTCAGGCCATCGAGCCCGGCGCGGAGCGCTGAGGCCGGCCGGTGAGCGCCGATTCCGCGGTCGGCGGGCAGCTCGACACCTTCCGGCGGACCCGACGCGACATCGAGGCGTCGGTCCTGCCCGTCGCCACCTCGGTCGACGGCCGCCGGTTCTCGTTCCAGGCCTCGCTATACGACCTGGAACTCCAGGTCGGCGGCTACGTCGTGGTGGACGCCGCTGGCGGCCCGCGGCTGGGCCAGGTGCTCGGGCTGGAACTCGCCGTGCAGCAGGGCGCGGAACTGACCCTGCCGGCCCGGCGCGGCGGCGCGCCGCAGGCCCGGACCGAGGTCCAGATCCGGTACGCGCGCGGCGAGGGCGTCATCGTCGACGGCGGCGCCGGGCCGTTCCACGACGCGCGGATCCGGTCCGCGGCCCCGGACGAGGTGCGGGCGTGGCTGCGGCGCGCCCAGCGCCCCTACGCGACGCTGCGCCTCGGCGAGCTGGCGCTGGCCGAGGGCGTGCCCTGCCTGGCGGATGCCAGCGGCTTCAACCGGCACACGTTCCTGTGCGGCCAGTCGGGCTCGGGCAAGACCTACTCGCTCGGGGTGATCCTGGAACGGCTGCTGACCGAGACCGCCCTGCGGCTGGTGATCCTCGACCCGAACTCCGACTTCGTGCGGCTGGGCGAGGTGCGGGCCGGCGCCGACCCGGACCTGGCCGGGCGCTACCGGGCCGCGGCGCGCGGGGTGGCGGTCTACTCCGCGGCCGCCGCCGGGGACCGCAGGCTGCGCCTGCACGCGGCCGACCTCGATCCCGCCACCCAGGCCGCCGGCCTGCGGCTGGACCCCATCGCCGACCGCGAGGAGTACGTCGCGCTGGCCGATGCGCTCGCGGGCCGCAGCCCGCCCACGCTCGAGGCGCTGGCCGCCAGCGACCGCCCCGAGACGCGCCGTCTCGGACTGCGCATCCGCAGCCTGGGCGTCGACCGGTTCTCGGTGTGGGCGCCGGAGGAGGCGGGATCGGTCCTCGACGCGGTCCGCGATCCGGCCGTCCGGTGCGTGGTCGTCGACCTGGGCTCGCTGCCCAGCCGCGAGGAGCAGGCCCTGGTGGCCACCGCGGTGCTGAGCGACCTGTGGCGGCGGCGGCACGAGCGGAGCCCGGTGCTGCTGGTGATCGACGAGGCGCACAACGTCTGCCCGGCCGCGCCGGCGGACCCGCTGGTCGCGCTGGCCGCCGAGCACGCGGTCCGGATCGCCGCCGAGGGCCGCAAGTTCGGCCTGTACCTGCTGGTGTCGACGCAGCGGCCGCAGAAGATCCCCGAGAACGTGCTCTCCCAGGCCGACAACCTGGTGCTGCTGCGGCTGAACTCGCTCGCGGACACCGCGTTCGCCGAGGCGGCGTTCTCGTTCGTGCCGCCGAGCCTGATCGACCGCTCGGTCACGTTCCGCCAGGGCGAGGGGCTGATCGCGGGCCGGATATCACCCCAGCCCGCGCTGCTGCGCTTCGGCGCCCGGATCACCGAGGAGGGCGGCGCCGACGTGCCGGTGACCTGGGCGGCCGCCCGCTGACGCCGACACGCCCGGCCCCCGGGGCGGCCGCCGCCGGGGCGCGGCCCGGTTCCGCCACTACACTCCGTCTATGGTCAGCTGGCTGGCGCTGGTCGCGGCGTTCGTGATCGTGGCGGGGCTGTGCGCAATCCTGATGGCGCGGCTGGCCCGGATCGGCCCGCCGGCGCCGCCCGGCCCGCTTGCCCCCGGCCCGCTTGCCCCCGGCCCGCTTGCCCCCGGCCCGCTTGCCCCCGACCCGCCGCCGTGACCGGCCCGGCGGGGCCGCCGCCCCCGGTGCACGAGGCGCTGGCCCCGGTCAGCTTCCTGCTCGGCCGCTGGGAGGGCGCGGGGGTGGTGGGCTACCCGACGATCGAGAGCGCCCGGTTCGGCCAGGAGATCGCGTTCAGCCACAACGGGAAGCCGTACCTGATCTACTCCAGCCAGACCTGGCTGCTGGATGAGCAGGGGCAGACCGGGCGCCCGCTGGCCATGGAGACCGGGTTCTGGCGCCCGCTGCCGGACCGCCAGCTCGAGGTGCTGATCGTGCACCCGACCGGGATCAGCGAGCTGTACCTGGGCGAGGTGACCGGCACGAAGATCGAACTGGCGACCGACGCGGTGCTGCGTACCGCCACCGCCAGGGAGGTCACCGCGGGCCGCCGGCTCTACGGCCTGGTCGAAGGGGACCTGGCCTACGCCTACGACATGGCCGCGATGGGCCAGCCGCTGCAGGCCCACGCCTCGGCCCGGCTGAAACGAGCCGCCGGGTAACCCGGAAGAGACAGTACCCCCGGAAGAGACAGTACCCCCGGAAAAGACAGGACCCCCGGAAAAGACAGGACCCCCGGAAAAGACAATAAGAGCCCCCGGGCGCCTCCCATTGAGGGGACCGGCTGGACAAGGCCGGTCAGCCCGGGGGTCCGGTGTCTGCCGTGTATTAGCCGACCGCCGCCACTGCGGCGCCCAGAAGCTGGGAGCTACACGGGACGGCGGCTAGCTGGCAGCCACCTCGCGAGTCCGACATCTATGCATGCTGTTGGACCACCTCCTTTCCCGCGTTAGGCAGCACGCTATGTCAGAGCGAGCCAGGCAGGCAAGCGCGTTTGCGCGCGAGGCTCACTAGACTCGGCTCATGGCGCAGTCGTGGGACGCCGCGCTGCGGGCCAGCGGCTATCGCGTGACCCCCCAGCGGCAGCTCGTGCTCGAGGCCGTCACCAAGCTGAACCACGCCTCCCCCGAGGACATCTTCGCCGAGGTGCAGCAGAAGGCGCGCGGGGTGAATGTCTCGACGATCTACCGCACCCTCGAACTGCTCGAGCAGCTCGGCCTGGTCACCCACACCCACCTGGGGCACGGCGCGCCCCGCTATCATCTCGCGGCCGAGGCCCAGCACGTGCACCTGGTCTGCCGCGACTGCGGCCGGGTGACCGAGGTCGCGCCCGAGGCCGCCCGCCCCCTGGTCACCGCGCTCGACGAGCAGCAGGGGTTCGAGACCGACGTGGAGCACCTCACGGTGTTCGGTACCTGCCATGACTGCCGCAGGCGCGCATAGTCTGGGCCGTATGCACAGCCCACTGCTGGATACCCCGGGGGCGGTCCCGGCCGACCCGGGCGGCCCCGACGCCGGGGTCGCCGCGCACTACGGTGACCCGTTCGCCGAGCAGCGAGCCGCGGAAGGCGGCCTGGCCCTGGTCGACCGGTCGCACCGCGGCGTGATCCGGATCACCGGGCCGGACCGGCTGTCCTGGCTGCACAGCCTCACCACCCAGGACACCGAGCACCTCCCCCCCGGCCGCACCGCCGAGGCGCTGATCCTGAGCCCCAGCGGGCACGTCGAGCACCACCTGGTGCTGACCGACGACGGCACCGCGCTGTGGGCGCACGTCGAGCCGGGCACGGCCGGGCCGCTGCTGGAGTTCCTGGAGTCGATGCGGTTCATGCTGCGCGTCGAGCCCGCGGACGTCACCGCGGACTACGCGGTGCTCACGCTCATGGGGCCGTCCGCCGAGCCGGGCCTGGCGGGCGAGGCGGCGGCCAGCACGCGCGCGCTCGGGCTGGACCTGATCGTCGCCAGGGACCGGCTGGCCGCGACCGCCGCGGCCCAGGCCGCCCGGGGGGCCGCGCCCGCGGGCATTTGGGCGTACGAGGCGCTGCGGATCGCCGCCCGGCGGCCCCGGTTCGGGCTGGACACCGACCACCGGACGATCCCGCACGAGGTGGGCTGGATCGGCACCGCCGTGCAGCTGTCCAAGGGCTGCTACCGCGGCCAGGAGACGGTCGCGCGGGTGCACAACCTGGGTCATCCGCCGCGCCGCCTGGTGTTCCTGCACCTGGACGGGAGCGAGGACCGGCTGCCCGCGCACGGCGACCCGGTCACGCTGGACGGGGCCGCGGTCGGGTTCCTCGGATCGGCGGCCCGGCACTACGAGCTCGGGCCGATCGCGCTCGCCCTGGTCAAGCGGACGGTCCCGGTCGGCGCGCCGCTGGCCGCCGCGGGCCTGCCCGCGGCGCAGGAGGTCATCGTGCCCCCCGACGCGGGCGCGAACGTGACCGTCACGCTGCGGCGGCCGCGGGGGGACGCCCTGCGCGCCCGCGAGTAGCCTTTGGCTGGCCGGGACAGCGCCGTCCCGCGGGTCCGGGAGGTCATCCGTCCATGCTGCGCCGAACGCTGCTGGCCGTGTCGGCCAGCGAACGCGTCCGTCAGATCGTCACCACCGCCCCGCTGACGCGCGGCGTCGTGGCCAGGTTCGTGGCCGGTGATACCGCCGACGACGCGCTGGCCGTGACGCGGCGGCTGCTCGACGACGGCCTCCTGGTCACGCTCGACTACCTGGGCGAGGACACCGTCGACCCGCAGCAGGCCGCTGCGGTGACCGACGAGTACGTGCGGCTGCTCGGGCGGCTCGGCGCGGCCGGGATGTCCGGCGGCGGGCGGGCGGAGGTGTCGGTCAAGCTGACCGCGGTCGGGCTGGACCTGGCCGAGCACGGCGAGAAGACCGCGCGCGAGAACATCGCCAGGATCGCCGCCGCGGCCCGTGAGGCCGGCACGACGGTCACCGTCGACATGGAGGAGGACACCCGGGTCGACGCGACGCTGCGGATCTGCGGGCAGCTGCGGCCGGAGTTCCCCGAACTCGGCTGCGTGATCCAGTCCTACCTGCGCCGCAGCCCGGACGACTGCCGGGCGCTGGCGGCCGCCGGATCACGGGTCAGGCTGTGCAAGGGCGCCTACAGCGCCGCGCCGGGTGTCGCGTTCGCGGCCCGGGCCGAGGTGGACCGGTGCTACGCCCGCTGCCTGCGGGCGCTGTTCGGCGGGGCCGGCTACCCGATGATCGCCACCCACGACCCGCGGCTGATCCGCATCGCGGCCGCGGCGGCCACGCTGGCCGGCCGCCCCGCGTCCGGCTTCGAGTACCAGATGCTTTACGGCATCAGGCCCGCCGAGCAGCGTCGCCTGGCCGGCGGCGGCGCCCGGATGCGCGTCTACGTGCCCTATGGCAGCGACTGGTACGGCTACCTGGTCCGGCGGCTCGCGGAGCGCCCGGCCAACCTGGCCTTCTTCCTCCGCTCCCTCGCCACGCGCCGCTGACCGCGGCGCGGCCGGAGTAGGCTCCGGGGATGATCGCTATCCTCGGGACCGGGAAGATGGGCGAGGCGCTGCTGTCCGGGCTGCTGCGGTCCGGGGTGGTCGCCCCGGCCGGGGTGCTGGCCGCCGTCCGCCGCGACGACCGGGCCGTCGCCCTGCGCGATGCCTACGGCATCGAGGTCTACGGCGCCGCCGAGGCGGCCCGCCGGGCGGAGACCCTGGTGATCACGGTCAAGCCGCAGGACATGGCCGCGCTGCTCGGCGAGATCGCGCCCGCCGTGACCGGCGGCAAGCTGGTCATCTCGGCCGCCGCGGGCATTACGACGTCGTTCATCGAGGGCAGGCTCACCGCCGACGTCCCGGTGGTCCGGGTGATGTCGAACACGCCGGTGCTGGTCGACGAGGCGATGAGCGTGATCTCCCCCGGCTCGCACGCGGGTGAGGCGCACCTGCGCCGGGCCGAGGAACTGCTCCGGCCGGTCGGCCAGGTGCTGCGGATCCCCGAGTCACAGCAGGACGCGGCGACCGCGCTGTCGGGCAGCGGGCCCGCCTACGTGTACTTCCTGGTCGAGGCGATGGTGGACGCGGGGATCCTGCTGGGCATGCCGCGGACCACCGCGCTGGAGATGGTCAAGCAGGCCGTGTTCGGCGCGGCCACCATGCTCCGGGACTCCGGAGAGCACCCGGTGATCCTGCGCGAGGCGGTGACCTCCCCGGGGGGCACGACGATCAACGCGATCCGCGAGCTGGAGAAGCACGGGGTCAGGGCGGCGTTCCTGGCCGCGATCGAGGCGGCCAGGGACCGGGGCCGCGAGCTCGGCGGCGGCTGAGGCCTGGCCGCGGAATTGGCGCGGCGGCATAGTGGAATTGATGCTTGACGGCGGGGTTGCCCTTTTCCGTACAGGACTTACGCTGGAGACGGGCGTGACTGGTGCGCTGAATCTCGCTAGGCGCAGACAGCCAGCCGGAAGAGGGCTATCAATGGCAGCAGACGCAACTTCGCTCAGCGACGTCAGGTTCTTGACCGTGGCCGAAGTGGCCACGATCATGCGCGTGTCCAAGATGACCGTCTACCGCCTGGTTCACTCTGGTGAGCTGGAGGCGATCCGGGTCGGCCGCTCGTTCCGGGTGCCGGAACAGGCGGTCAACCAGTACCTGCGGGACGCATTCGTCGCCGCCAGCTGACCTTCGGGGGGCATCGAGCGCCCGGTTAGGGCGGCCGGATGAATAGTCCCGGCGTCGCCGAGGTAGCCTGTGGCGTTGGCGTGTGCCCGGTTGCTGTGCGGCGGGGTGTGCGCGTGTGCATGCCCGTAAACCAGGTCGCAGAGCAAGGGTGGATCCGTGGGCTCAGTCATCAAGAAGCGCCGCAAGCGCATGGCCAAGAAGAAGCACCGCAAACTGCTGCGTAAGACACGCGTTCAGCGCCGGAACAAGAAGTAGGGATACGCCTGGGAGGCGATGTGAGCCAGTCCGGCCCCGGGCTCGCGGACGGCTGGCGGAGGTTGATCACCGGTGCCGAGGACCTCGTGCGCCGGCTGACCGGCGACCACGAGGCCGACGAGACCGGCTTCGACAGCGAATTCAACGAGAACGTCTTCATGCCGCTGTTCCGGCCCTTGTACCGGTCGTGGTTCCGGGTCAGGATGCGCGGCCTCGAGCACGTGCCCGCCGCGGGCCCGGCGCTGGTCGTGGCCAACCACTCGGGCGTGCTCCCGTTCGACGCGCTGATGCTGCAGGCGGGCGTGTTCGACGAGCACCCCGCGCACCGGATCCTGCGGGTGCTCAGCGCGGACCTCGTCTACGAGGTGCCCGTCCTTTCCGACCTCGCCCGCCGGAGCGGGCACATCCGCGCCGACCCGGAGCAGGCCGACCAGGTGCTGGCGGCCGGCCATCTCGTCGGCGTGTTCCCCGAGGGTTTCAAGGGGATCGGCAAGCCGTTCCGGGAGCGGTACCGGCTGCAGCGGTTCGGGCGGGGCGGGTTCGCCGCGACCGCGCAGCGGGCTCGCGTGCCGATCATCCCGTGCGCGATCGTGGGGGCCGAGGAGATCTACCCCATGATCGGCAACTCGCCGACGCTGGCCCGGCTGCTCCGGCTGCCGTACTTCCCGGTCACGCCGCTGTTCCCGTGGCTCGGGCCGGTCGGCGCCGTGCCGCTGCCGTCCAACTGGATCATCGAGTTCTGCCCGCCGGTCCCGACCGACGCGACCAACGGCGCCAGCGCGGACCAGGCGGTCGCGAGCCTCGCGGACAGTGTGCGGGACATCATCCAGGCCAAGCTGGACGAACTGCTCGCGGAGCGCGGCCCGGTCTTCAGCTAGCGCCGGACCGGCGCCGGTGCACGGCGGCGCCCGCGGCCATCCCGCCGGCCACCGCCCCGGCGCCGGCCGCGATCGGCAGCGCGATCATGGTGGCCCGCCGGCCGGAGCGGAAGTCGTAGACCGGCCAGCCGCGGCGGCGCGCCTGGTTGCGCAGGCCCAGGTCCGGGTTGACCGCGCAGGGGTGGCCGACCAGCGTCAGCATCGGCATGTCGTTCAGCGAGTCGCTGTAGGCGGCGCAGCGGGCCAGGTCCAGGTTCTCGCGCACGGCCAGCGCCTGGATCGCGGCCGCCTTGGCCTCACCGTGCAGCAGGCCGCCGACCAGCCGCCCGGTGTAAACGCCGTCCCGGGTCTCGGCCACGGTGCCGAGCGCTCCGGTCAGGCCGAGCCGGCGGGCCACGATGCTGGCCAGTTCCACCGGGGTGGCGGTGACCAGCCAGACCCGCTGGCCCGCGCGCAGGTGGCGCTGGGTCAGTTCCCTGGTGCCCGCCCAGATCCGGTCGGCCATCGAGTCGTCGTAGATCTCCTCGCCGAGCCGGACGATGTCCGCCACGCTGTGCCCGGCCACGAAGGCCAGCGCCGCCTCCCGCGCGGCGTCGATGTGGTCGGAGTTCTCGGCGCCGCGCAGCCGGAAGGCCACCTGCCCCCAGGTCATCCGGGCCAGGTCCCGCGGCCCGAACATCTTGCGGGCGGCCAGGCCGCGGGCGAAGTGATAGATCGAGGCGCCGCGCATCAGGGTGTTGTCCACGTCGAAGAACGCCCCCGCGCCCGGGTCCGGCACCGGGGGCGGCTGCTCCACTTCGGCGGCCGCGGCCGAGGCCTGCCCGGCCAGCGCCGCCCAGCGGGATGGAAGCCCTCTGCCCAGCCGCCACATGATTGCGAGCCTACCGGGCGGGAACCCGGGGTGACCGCAGGCCGGACGCCGGGCCCGCGCGGTGTCATGCGGCCTGGTCAGCACTCTGGTCGCATCATCGCCGCGCGTCGGGCACCATAGTCAGCGATGTCTGTTCACTTCCTGGTGGCGATCGCCGGCGCGCTCATCGCCGCCGCGGGTACCGGCGTGCTGGGCGCGCGGTGCCTGCGCGCCCCGGGCGCCGCGCTCATCGCCTGGACGGTGGCCCTGTTCGGGCTTACCGTCTCGCTGGGCGCGCAGGCTCTCGGCTACCAGATCGGATTCGGCCCGACGGCCTTCCGGGCCATGGAGATCGGCGCCCAGGTGCTCGCGCCGCTCGCGCTCGCGCTCGGGCTCGCCGAGGTGGCCGGCAAGAGCATCGTGGCCAGGTTCGCGGCGCGGCTGATCCTGACCGGGCTGGCCATCGTGACCCTGGTCATCTTCGCCACTGACCCGCTCAGCTCCGCGACATTCGGCAAGGCCTGGCCCGCGACGACGGTCTACTACCAGATCGTCCCCAACAAGCTCCTCGAGTACGTGCTGGCCCCGGCCATCGTGATCATCGCGCTGATCGCGATGGGGGTGACCGCGGCCCGGCCGGGCCGCGACCCGGCCTGGCGGGACGCCGTCCCGGTCACCGGGGCGGCGGGGGTCGCGGCCCTGATGCTCGCGGCGCCTGGCCTCATCGCGCTGCTGGGGCTGAACCTGCCGGTCGGCTCGCTGTTCACGCCGCTGTGCCTGCTGGCCGCCGCGGCGACCTGGTTCGCCGGGATGGGGCTCGGCCGCCTCCGCCTCGACGCCATGCGCCAGCAGGCCGACCAGGCCGGCGCCGCCGCCGGGTGGGACCAGCCGCGCGACTGGGACCAGCCGCGCGACTGGGCCAGGCCGGACGCGACCGGGGACTTCGAGCCCGTCGGCGCCGCCGACGACGAGTTCGGCATCTACCGCAACGGCGCGCACGGCCGGCGCGACGACCCTGGCTACGCCGCCGAGGAGGCGGAGTTCCCCGAGCCGCCCCGGTACTCCGGGGAGGAAGCCGAGATCCCCGAGCCGCCCCTGGCCCGGTACTCCGGCGAGGAGGCCGGCTACCCGGAAGAGCCGCCGTACCGGGAGTACCAGGATCAGGCCAGGTCGCAGGCGGACCTGTTCGGCCAGATCGCCATCTACACGCTGCTGGAAGACCGGGTGGAGGACTTCGACCGGATGACCCGGCAAGTGGTCCGGCAGGTGCGGGCGCACGAGCCGGACACGCTGGTCTACATCGTGCACGCGGTGCCGTCCGCGCCCATGCAGCGGATCCTGTACGAGGTCTACAGCGACCGGGCCGCGTACGAGGCGCACAAGCGGCAGCCGTACGTGGCCGAGTTCGAGGCCGACCGGCGGCCCTACGTGCTGGCGACCAATATCATCGAGCTGGGCCTGCAGCAGGCCAAGGTCTCGCCGCTGCCCTCGGTCGCCGACCTGCTCACCGACACCGGGTACGACCTGCTCAGCGATACCGGGTTCGGCCAGCCCGGCTTCGGCCCGCGGCGGCCGGCCAGCGGGACCGGCAGCGGGCCGCATGGCTAGCCCGGGGCCGGGGCCGGTCATCACGCTGCTCACCCGGCCGGGCTGCCACCTGTGTGACGACGCGCGGGCGGTGATCGAGCGGGTGGCCGCCGACCTGGGCGTCCGCTGGCAGGAGCGGGACATCACCCGGGACGGCGACGACCTGCGCGCCTACGGCGAGATGATCCCGGTCACCCTGATCGACGGGGTTCAGCACGATTTCTGGCGGGTCAGCGAGGCGCGGCTGCGGGCCGCCCTGACCGGCCAGCCCAGGTAAAACCCCGGCAAAACGCCGGTCAGGGCGCCGGGCCGGGGACCTTCCCGACTTTGTGCATACGTTCACAAGGGCTTACAGTCGTAACAGGCGAGCCCGCGGGCCGCGCAGGCCCGGGGTTCCGCGGCGTCGACCCCCAGGAGTGCCCGCGCATGTCCCGCAGTTCCACGAGCGAAAACGGCCATCGCGGTATCCCGGAGGCTACGGTCAACCGGCTTCCGGTCTACCTGCGGGCGCTCTACGCGCTGGCCGACCGGGGCATCGCCACCGTGTCGAGCGACGAGCTGGCCGCGGCGGCCGGGGTCAACTCCGCGAAGCTGCGCAAGGACCTGTCGCACCTGGGCTCCTACGGAACCCGCGGCGTCGGCTACGACGTTGAGTATCTGGTGTACCAGGTCTCCCGGGAACTCGGGCTCACCCAGGACTGGCCCGTGATCATCGTCGGCGCGGGCAACCTGGGGCATGCCCTGGCCAACTACGGCGGGTTCGCGTCCCGCGGGTTCCGGGTCGCGGCGATCTTCGACTCCGACCCGCTCACCGTGGGCACCCAGATCGCGTCCCAGGTGGTCAGGCACACCGACGAGATCGAATCGGTGATCGCCAGGCACGGCGTGTCGATCGGCGTCATCGCCACCCCCGCGGCAGCGGCCCAGGCGGTCTGCGAGCGCCTGGTGGCGGCCGGCATCACCAGCATCCTCAATTTCGCGCCGGTCGTGCTCAGCGTGCCGCCGGGCGTGGACGTGCGCAAGGTCGACCTTTCGATCGAGCTGCAGATCCTGGCCTTCCACGCGCAGCGGCGGGCGGTGGTCCGCGTCGCGCCGGGCGAGGACACGCCGGTCAACGGCTCGAACGGGGCGACGGCGCCGGCGATGGCGACATGAGCGTCCTGGTGGTGGGCCTGTCCCACAAGAGCGCGCCGGTGGCGACGCTCGAGCGGGCGGCGCTGGGCGGTGACGCGCTCGGCAAGCTGCTGCGCGACGTGTACCACGCCGGCGACGTGGCGGGGTCGTTCGTGGTCAGCACGTGCAACCGGGTCGAGGTCTACGCCGAGGTGGCCAAGTTCCACGGCAGCGTGTCGGCGATCAGCGAGCTGCTGGCGCGGCACGCCGGGATCCCGATGGGCGAGCTCACCCGGCACCTGTACGTGCACTACGAGGACCGCGCGATCCAGCACCTGCTCTCGGTCGCCTGCGGGCTCGACTCGATGGTGGTCGGCGAGAGCCAGATCCTCGGCCAGGTGCGCCAGGCGCTGCGGGTCGCCGGGGAGCACGGCACGCTCGGCCGGGCCCTGTCCGACCTCGGCTCGCTCGCGCTGCGCGCGGGCAAGCGGGCGCACGCCGAGACCGGGATCGACCGGGCGGGCGCCAGCCTGGTCAGCGTCGGGCTCGCCGCCGCGGCGCGGCGGCGAGCCCCGGACCGGGCGCCGGCCCCGGAGCCGCTGGCCGGCCTGTCGGTGCTCGTGATCGGCGCGGGCTCGATGAGCGCGCTGGCCGTCGCCACGGCCGCCCGGATGGGCGCGGCCCGCCTCGCGGTGGCCAACCGCTCGGCCAGCCGGGCGCAGCGGCTGGCGGCCACGGCCGCGGCCACCGTGCCCGCCACCGCGACGGACCTGTCCCGGCTGCCGGCCCAGATCGCCGCCGCCGACCTGGTCGTCTCCTGCACCGGGGCGCCCGGTCACGTGATCAGCGCGCCGGCCGTCGCGGCCGCGCTGGCCGGCCGGCCGCCCGCGGGCGCGCCGCTGGTCCTGCTCGACCTCGCGCTGCCGCGCGACGTCGATCCCGCCGCCGCGGCGCTGCCCGGGGTCAGCCTGGTCGGCCTGGAGGACCTCGGCGCCGGCGGCGAGGGCGCGCCCGCCACCGCGCACGAGGAGGACGTGGCCGCGGTCCGGCGGATCGTCGCCGAGGAACTCGCCGCGCAGGTGTCCGCGGACCGCGCGGCGCGAGTGGCCCCGACGGTGGTGGCGCTGCGGGCCAAGGCGGCCGAGGTGGTGGACGCGGAACTGGCCCGGCTGGCCGGCCGCGTGCCGGGCCTGGACGCGAGCGCCCGTCGCGAGATTGCCCAGTCGATGCGCCGGATCGCCGATAAGCTGCTGCACGCACCCACCGTCCGGGTCAAGGAGCTGGCCGGCTCCCCGGGCGGGGACTCCTACGAGGCGGTGCTGCAAGTGCTCTTCGACCTCGATCCCGAAGCCGTGCAGGCGGTGACCCGCGCCGACGCCGTCGCCCCCGGATGGCCTGAGCAGGAGGTGCCCCGGTGACCACGCCGCCGGTGCGGCCGCGGCGGCTGCGGCTCGGCACCCGCAAGAGCCCGATGGCCGTGGCCCAGTCGCAGCACGTCGCCCGGCTGCTCGAGCAGCGGGCCGGCTGCGAGGTGGAGCTGACCGGGATCACCACGTTCGGGGACGTGAGCCGGGCCAACCTGGCCCAGATCGGCGGGACCGGCGTGTTCGTCAGCGCGCTGCGGGCGGGCCTGCTGGCCGGCGACATCGACATCGCCGTGCACTCGCTCAAGGACCTGCCGACCGCGCGGCCGGACGGCATCGTGCTGGCCGCGGTGCCGGGCCGGGACGACCCGAGGGACGCCCTCGCCGCCCGCGACGGGGCCAAGCTCGCCGACCTGCCGCCGGGCGCGCGGATCGGCACGGCGTCGCCCCGGCGGGCCGCCCAGCTGCTGCTGCTGCGGCCCGACCTGCGTCCGGTCCCGGTACGCGGTAACGCGGGCACCCGGCTGGGGCGGATCGACTCCGGCGAGGTCGACGCGGTGTTGCTCGCGTACGCGGGCCTGGCCAGGATCGGCCGGCTCGACGCGGTGACCCAGGTCTTCGAGCCCGACGAGATGCTGCCCGCGCCGGGCCAGGGCGCGCTGGCGGTGGAGTGCCGGTCCGGCGACCCGGAGCTGGCCGCCCTGCTCGGGTGCGCCGACGACGCCGCGACCCGGGCCGCCGTCACGGCCGAGCGCAGCCTCCTCGCCGCGCTCGAGGCAGGTTGCAGCGCCCCGGTCGGCGGGTATGCCGCTGGGACGGACGGATTGCGGCTGCGCGCGATTGTCGTGGCGGCCAACGGGGAAGCGGCACTGCGGGCCAGCGCCGGCGGACCGGCGGCCGAGGCCGATCGCCTCGGCCGCGAGGTGGCTGCCGAGCTGCTCCGGCGCGGTGCGGGACGGTATACGGCCGTGCCCGCTGAGACAGCGGCACACGTCAGTAACGGGGACGATGACTAGTGAACCCACCCGTGACAGAGAAGAAGGCAGCCGAGAAGCAGGGCACCGGCAGGCACCCGCCCGGCCGGGTCGCCTTCGTCGGCGCGGGGCCCGGGGATGAGGGCCTGCTGACCGTGCGCGCCGCCGACCTGCTGGCCCGCGCCGACCTGGTGGTGGCGGGGCCGGACCTGGCCGACCAGGTCGGCCGGCTGGTGCGCCCGGACACCGAGATCGCGGATTCCGACGCGCTGGCCGCCGACCCGCGGCTGCTGGTCAAGGCGGCCCGGGCCGGCCAGCAGGTGGTCCGGCTGGTGCGCGGCGACCCGTTCCTGTTCGGCGCCGTCGCCCCCGAGGCCGCCGCGTGCGCGAAGGCGCGGGTGCCGTTCGAGGTGGTCCCCGGGGTGCCGACCGCGACCGCGGTGCCCGCCTACGCGGGCATCTCGCTGACCTCCGACACCAGCGGTGACGTCAGGATCATCCACGCGTCCGAGGCGAACCGGGTGCAGGCCGGGCCGGGCACCCTGGTGATCCTCGGCGCGGAGACCGGGCCCGCCGACCTGGCCAAGATGCTGGTGGCGGCCGGCTGGGCGGATAGCACCCCGTTCGCGATCACCTGGGACGGCACCACCACCGACCAGCACACCGTGACCGGAACCCTCGGGACGGTCACCGCCGACCTGAAGGCCGCCGGGGTGAGCCTGCTCACCGCGCACGGCCCGGCCGTGGCCGTGGTCGGCGACGCGGTCGCGACCCAGCGCGCGCTGTCCTGGTTCGAGACCAAGCCGCTGTTCGGCTGGCGGGTGCTGGTGCCGCGGACCAAGGAGCAGGCGGGCGAGGTGACGCGCCGGCTGCAGGCCTGGGGGGCCGTGCCCGAGCAGGTGCCGACGATCGCGGTCGAGCCGCCGCGCACGCCGCAGCAGATGGAGCGCGCGGTCAAGGGCCTGGTCACCGGCCGGTACCAGTGGATCGCGTTCACCTCGGTGAACGCCGTCCGCGCGGTGCGGGAGAAGTTCGAGGAGTACGGCCTGGACGCGCGCGCGTTCGCCGGCATCAAGGTCGCCGCGGTCGGCGAGCAGACCGCGGCCGCGCTGCGCGAGTTCGGCATCATGCCCGACCTGGTCCCCGAGCACGCCCAGTCGGCCGAGGGCCTGGCCGATGCCTGGCCCGCCTACGACGACGTGCTCGACCCGATCAACCGGGTGCTGCTGCCGCGCGCCGACATCGCCACCGAGAGCCTGGTGGCCAGGCTCACCGGGCTGGGCTGGGAGGCCGAGGACGTCACCGCCTACCGGACCGTGCGCGCGGCGCCGCCGCCCGCGCCGGTCCGCGAGGCGATCAAGGGCGGCGGGTTCGACGCGGTGCTGTTCACCTCGTCCTCCACCGTGCGGAACCTGATCGGCATCGCGGGCAAGCCGCACGCGGTGACGGTGATCGCGGTGATCGGCCCGGAGACCGCGAAGACGGCCGCCGAGTTCGGGCTCCGGGTCGACGTGACCGCGCCGCGGCCGTCCGCGACCGCGCTGGTCGACGCGCTGGCCGAGTACGGCGCGGGGCTGCGCGAGGCCGCCGCCCTGGCCGGCGAGCCGGTGCGCAGGCCGAGCGAGCGCCGTCGCGGCGCCCGCCGCAGGATCAGGTAATCCCGACCGAGCGGAGGACCAGCCGATGAGCGCCGGATTCCCCGTCGCGCGCCCGCGCAGGCTCCGCCGGACCGCCGCGCTGCGGCGCCTGGTCGCGCAGACCAGCGTGCAGCCCTCCGACCTGGTGCTGCCGCTGTTCGTGAAGGAGGGGATCAGCGAGCCGCACCCGGTCGGCTCGATGCCCGGGGTGGTGCAGCACACGCGGGAGAGCCTGCGCAAGGCGGCCGCGGAAGCGGTCGAGGCCGGCGTCGGGGGGCTGATCCTGTTCGGGATCCCGGCGGTCAAGGACGCGCGCGGCTCGGCGGCCGACGACCCGGCCGGCATCGTCCAGCTCGCCCTGGCCGACCTGGCCGCCGAGGTCGGCCAGGACACCGTGCTCATGGCCGACCTGTGCCTGGACGAGTACACCGACCACGGCCACTGCGGCCTGCTCACGCTGACCGGCGAGGTGGACAACGACGCGACCCTGGAGCGCTACGCCTCGATCGCGGTCGCCCAGGCAGAGGCGGGCGCGCACGTGGTGGCGCCGAGCGGGATGATGGACGGCCAGGTCGCCGCGATCAGGACCGCGCTGGACCGGGCCGGCTTCAGCGGGGTCGCGGTGTGCGCGTACTCGGCCAAGTACGCCTCGGCGTTCTACGGGCCGTTCCGCGACGCGGCCGAGTGCGCCCCGCAGTTCGGCGACCGCGCCTCCTACCAGCAGGACCCGGCGGGCGCCGACGAGGCGCTGCGCGAGGTCCGGCTCGACGTCGGCGAGGGGGCCGACATCGTCATGGTGAAGCCGGCCCTGGCCTACCTGGACGTGATCAGCCGGGTGGCCGCCGAGGTGCCGCTGCCGCTCGCCGCCTACCAGGTGAGCGGCGAATACGCGATGGTCGAGGCGGCCGCGGCCAACGGCTGGCTGGACCGTGACCGGGTGATCATGGAGACGCTCACCGCGATCCGCCGGGCCGGCGCGGACATCATCCTGACCTACTGGGCCACCGAGGCCGCCCGGCGCCTGCGCTCGATGCCCTAGACGCGGTGCCCCGGGCCGGGGTTGACCGCGACCGGGTCACCGTGCCATTTCGCTTGGACAACTGATGTGTCTCGTCCCGGGGGTGCCGGGCGGGCCGCCGGGCGGGCCGGGCATTATCGGGGATACACAGTTCATCACGGCCGGCGCCGCCCGGCCCCGGGCCGGGCCGTTCCCGGCGGCGGGTGATGAACGGCCGGCCGGAGACGGAGTTGACCCGATGGTGGAGGCGGTACTGCGCCGGAGCCGACGCAGGGCCGTCGGGCGGATGGCGGCCGCCGCCGAGTACGCCGCCATGGGCTGGCCGGTATGCGTCGGCGCCTACCCGCCGGGCCGCCCGCAGCATCACGGGGAGACGCTGCGGGCCTGCTCGTGTGACCGGATCGGCTGCCCCGCTCCCGGGGCTCACCCGCTGTCCCCGGCCTGGCAGGTCCAGGCGAGCGCGGATCCCGGCATCGTCGGCCGGTGGTGGGCCACCCGGCCCGAGGCCAACGTGATCCTGGTCACCGGGCGGGTCTTCGACGTCTTGGACGTGCCCGCCCCGGCGGGGGCCAGCGCGCTCGCGGCGATGGAGCGCTCCGCGGTCCGGCCCGGCCCCGTCGCGGTCAGCGCGGGGGACCGGGCCTTGTTCTTCGTGGCGACCCGGGGCCGGCCAGCCGACGAGGACGAGTGGTGGTCCTGCCATCTCGACTGCGAGCCCGAGATGAACCCGGACGTGTCCGGGCTGCGCTGGCACTGCCGCAACAGCTACGTGCTCGCCCCGCCGTCGCGGGACGCCGGCCAGCACAAGGCGCACTGGCTGCGCCCGCCGGACGGCCGCCCGCTGCCGGACGGGCTGCGGCTGCTCGGGTACCTGGCCGACGCCTGCGAGGGGGTCACCTGATGCCGGACGAGCCGGGGAAACTCTCGCAGGAGTGGTTCACCCGCGCGTCGGCGGTCGCGCCCGGGGGCGTGAACTCGCCGGTGCGCGCGTTCGGCTCGGTCGGCGGGACCCCGGTGGTGATGGCCTCGGGGCACGGCCCGTACCTGACCGACGTCGACGGCCGCGAGTACGTCGACCTGGTCTGCTCCTGGGGACCGATGATCCTCGGGCACGCGGACCCGCGCGTGACCGGGGCGGTGCGCCAGGCTCTCGCCCACGGCACCTCGTTCGGCACCGTGACCCCCGGTGAGGTGGAACTGGCCGAGGAACTGACCGCCCGGACCCCGGTGGACATGGTCCGCCTGGTCAGCTCCGGCACGGAGGCGACGATGTCCGCGCTGCGGCTGGCCCGCGGCTTCACCGGCCGCCGGCTGGTGGTCAAGTTCGCCGGCTGCTACCACGGCCACGCCGACGCGCTGCTGGCCGCGGCCGGCTCCGGCGTCGCCACGTTCGGGCTGCCCGACTCGCCCGGGGTGACCGGCGCGGCGGCGGCCGACACCATCGTGCTGCCCTACAACGACCCCGGGGCGGTCCGCCAGGCGTTCGCGGCCCGCCCGGGGGAGATCGCCTGCGTGATCACCGAGGCCTGCCCGGCCAACATGGGCGTGGTGCCGCCCGGCCCGGGCTTCAACGAGCTGCTCGCCTCGCTCTGCCGCGAGCACGGGGCCCTGCTGATCATGGACGAGGTGCTGACCGGGTTCCGGGTCACCGGCTCCGGCTGGTACGGGCGCGAGGGCGTGGCCGGGGACCTGATGACGTTCGGCAAGGTGATGGGCGGCGGGCTGCCCGCCGCGGCGTTCGGCGGCCGCGCGGAGATCATGGAGCGGCTGGCCCCGGCCGGGCCGGTTTACCAGGCGGGCACGCTGTCCGGCAACCCGCTGGCCACCGCGGCCGGGCTGGCCACGCTGCGGGCGTGCACACCCGAGGTGTATACCCGGGTCGACCAGGCCGCCGCGGCCGTGGCCGGGCTGGTCACCGGCGCGCTGGCCGCCGACGGCGTGCCGTTCCGGCTGCAAGAGGCCGGCAACCTCTTCTCGGTGTTCCTCGGCGCCGAGGGCCCGGTGCGGGACTTCGCCGGGGCCCGCGGCCAGTCGTCCGCCGCGTACGCCGCCTTCTTCCACGCGATGCTGAACCGGGGCATCTACCTGCCGCCGTCGCCGTTCGAGGCGTGGTTCCTCTCCGCGGCCCACGACGACGACGCGATCGGCCGGATCGCCGGCGCGCTGCCGTTCGCGGCCCGGGAGGCGGCCCGCGTGCTGGGCTGACCGCGCCGTCCGCAAACCGTGTCAGGATGGCGGTATATGCCCGGGCAGCCCGCCCGGGCCGGGGGTCCGAGGAGCGCGTCATGGCCTTACGCAACGTCATCAGCACCCTGAACAATGACGGCACCGAGGTGATGGGCCCGGGCATCCTGATGTACCACTATCCGGGCAACGACATCATGAACGGCAGCCTGCTGACGGTGGAGAACAACCATTTCTGCGTGCTGAAGTCACGCGGCGCGGTGCTGGACGTGTACGAGACCGGTCAGTACCCGGTGTCGACGCCGCAGCGGCCGCTGATCGGCAGCATCCAGCAGAGCTTCTACGGCGGCCAGTCGCCGTGGCAGTACGAGGCGCTGTTCGTGTCCCGGGCCAAGAGCGTGGCCAAGGCCCAGGGGCTGGCCCTGTCCCGGGAGCTGGCCGAGCTCGTCTACGACGTGGACTACTACGTGCACGTCGACACCAAGGAGGACGCGGTCAGGCTGGTCACGCACATGCCGTACCAGGGGCACGTGCTGACCGCGGAGGCGGTGAACGCCTACGCGGGCCCGGTCGTGGAGCAGTCGGTCAACCAGCTGGTCCAGGTCACGCCGCTGGAGCAGGTGAACGAGCGGATCCACGAGATCACCGAGCTGGTCCGCGGCCACCTGCAGGACTTCCTGTCGATCTACGGGATCATGCTCAACGACGTGAAGGTGCTGATCCGGCCACGGGACGAGCGGATGCGCGAGCTGATCTCGCTGCGCGCGTTCGGCCTGTCCGAGCACGAGGCGGTGCGTTACTACTGCGCCATGAAGATGGCCGAGCACGGGTTGCTGTCCGCGCCGAACATGGCGTGCGGGGAGCCGTTCAACATCGGGATCACCTCGGTGCAGGCCGGCCCGGTCCCCGGGGTGCCCGCCGCGGCCGACGGGAACATGGGAACGCACGTGCTGCGTCCAGGCGGCCTTGGTGGGTGACGGCCACGGCCCCGGGGACAAGGTGCGCGGCCTGCTCGCCTCCGACGTGTACTCGCAGAAGGGACGGCTGCGCGCGGACGACCTGCTGGTCCGCGAGCGGGTGGGCCGCGGCCTGGGCGAGGCCACGGCGCGGATCCGGGCCCTGATCCGCGACTGGCGGGCGGACCGGGTCCCGCCGTCCACCCGGGAGCAGCCGTTCCCGCCCCCGGAGGCGATGGAGCCGATCCGCCGCGCCGAGCGGCTGATCCGGGCCATCGACGAGACCTCGGCCATCGTGCGCGGCCTGCCTCTGCTGAACCAGGACAAGGTCTGGGACCGGGTGCGCCGCCTGGGCCTGGACGAGCTGCTGCAGTTCGACTGGACCCTGGTCGGCGAGGCCGACGCGCTGGCCGACGGGCTGCGCGCGGTCGCGGTGCTCGACGAAATCGACGGGCCCGCCGTCGAGGCGCGGCTGCGCAAGATCCGGGAGGTGATCGCCGACCGGAGGCGCTACCTGGAGATCCAGGCCTAGGCGCCCGGCCGGTAGGCTGAGCGGGCCATGAACGCCGCGCCGCAGCCTCCCGAGACGATCGTGCACCTGGTCCGGCACGGCGAGGTCGAGAACCCGCGGCGCGTGCTCTACGGGCGGCTCGCCGGCTTTCACCTGTCCGCCGACGGGCGCGTGATGGCCAAGGCGGCCGCGGATTACCTGGCCGGGCGGGACGTGACCGTCCTGCGGTCCTCGCCGCTGGAGCGCGCCCTGGAGACCGCCGAGCCGCTGGCCGCGCATTTCGGCCTGACCGTGGTCGTCGACCCGCGGCTGACCGAGGCGTGGAACCACTTCGAGGGGATGACCTTCGGCGTCGGCGACGGCGCGCTGCGCCAGCCCCGGCACTGGCGGCGGCTGTGGAACCCGATGCGGCCGTCGTGGGGCGAGCCGTACGCCGAGGTCGAGGCGCGGATGCTGGCGGCGATGTCCGACGCGGCCGACGCCGCGTACGGCCACGAGGCGGTCTGCGTCAGCCACCAGTTGCCGATCTGGGTGGCCCGCCGCGGCGTCGAGGGCCGCCGGCTCTGGCACGACCCGCGCCGCCGGGAGGCCGCCCTGGCCAGCGTGACCAGCTTCGGTTACCGGGATGGCCAGGTGACCGTGCTGAGCTACGCCGCACCCGCCGGGGCCGGGCACGGGCAGGTCGCCGGCGCCTAACGCCGGCCCAGGTACGGCCCGGCCGGCCCGGTCCGGCACAATGGGGCGCGGTACTACTGCGTGTAGGAGATCACTGGTAGGGGAATACACCGTGTCCCGGCCGCCGAGGTTTCCCCGCCGCGCCGCCGCCGGCGCGGCACTCGCCGCTGCCCTGGCGCTGGGCCTGGCCGCCTGCGGCGGGGGAGCGACCGCGCAGGACGCCGCGGTCGGCACCGGGAGCAGCTTCGTGAGCGGCAGCTACGGCACCACGGTGTTCCAGCCCGGGTCCCGTCCGCAGGCCCCGGCGGTGACCGGGACCATGCTGACCGGGAGCACGTTCCGGCTGTCCGCTGACCGTGGCGCCGTCGTGGTGATGAACTTCTGGGGCTCGTGGTGCACGCCGTGCCGCGAGGAGGCGCCGGCGCTCGGCGCCCTGGCGCGGCACTTCGCCGGGGCTGGGGGCGGCACAGGCCCCGGCGTGCGGTTCGTCGGCGTGGACATCAGGGATGACCCGGCCAGCGCCGAGGCGTTCATGCGCACGTTCCGGATCGGCTACCCGAGCCTGAACGACCCGAACGACGCGGTCGCGCTGGATTTCAGCGGCACGGTGCCGCCCGCGGGCATCCCCGCCACGCTGGTGATCGACCGGGGCGGGCGGATCGCGGCCCGTATCATCGGGCCGGTGTCCTATGACGGCCTGAAGGCACTGATCACGCAGGTCTCGGCGGAGCGCTCGTGACCGGCCAGGCTGTGCAGCCCGACATCGGCCCGGAAGTGCCGCCGGACGCTGCGCCGCCGGACGACTTCGGCGAGCCGGCCGCCGCCCCCGGCCGCCCGGCCGCGCGGCTCGGCGTCGCGGGCTGGCTGCGCTGGGGCTGGCGGCAGCTCACGTCGATGCGGACCGCGCTGATCCTGCTGTTCCTGCTCGCGGCCGGCAGCATACCCGGGTCGGTGCTGCCGCAGGAGGGCACCAACCCGGCGGCGGTGTCCCAGTACTACGCCTCCCACCCGGTGCTGGCCCGGGTGCTCGGCAGCCTGTCGCTGTTCAACGTGTTCGGGGCGCCCTGGTTCGCCGCGATCTACCTGCTGCTGTTCGCCTCGCTGGTGGGCTGCGTGCTGCCCCGGACGCTGCGCCTGGCGGGGTCGGCGCGGCAGCCGCCGCCCCGGGCCCCGGCCAACCTGGGCCGGCTGCCATTTTCCGCCACCTACGCCAGCGCGCTCGCGCCGGAGGCGGCGCTGCAGGCGGCGGCCACGGTGCTGTCCGGCCGGCGGTTCCGGCTGCGCACCGGCCCGGGCTGGGTGTCCGCCGAAAAGGGCTACCTGCGCGAGGCGGGCAACCTGCTGTTCCACATCGCGCTGCTCGGCTGCCTGGTGTCGATCGGGCTCGGCGGGCTGTTCGGCTACAAGGCGAACCGGTTGCTGGTCACCGGCACCTCGTTCGCCAACACGGTGACCGCGCTGGACGAGTTCCACCCGGGCCGCCTGGTGTCACCGGGCGACCTGCAGCCGTTCACGGTTGCGCTGGATCACTTCAGCGCCTCCTACGTCACCTCGGGCCCGCTGACCGGCCAGCCCGCCTCGTTCGTCGCCGCGATCCGCTACTCGGCCTCGCCGCAGGGCCCCATGCGCAGCTACGCGCTGCAGGTCAACCACCCGCTGGTGGTGGACGGCGTCCGGGTCTTCCTGATCGGCCACGGGTACGCCCCGACGTTCCGGGTCACCGACGGCACCGGGCATGTGGTGTTCGACGGGCCGGTCCCGTTCATCCCGGTGGAGACGTCCGGGCTCACCTCCGAGGGCGCGATCAAGGTGCCGGACGCCAACCCGCAGCAGCTCGGGTTCGCGGGCGTGTTCCTGCCGACCGCCGTCGACGCCGGGGGCCGCCTGGAGTCGGCGTTCCCGGCCCCGCTGCGCCCGATGGTCAGCCTGGTCTCGTACGCGGGCAACCTCGGCATGAACTCCGGCCCCCCGCAGTCGGTGTACACCCTGGACACCGCCGGGCTGCGCCGGCTGCCGATCACGCCGCAGCCGCTGGCGGTCGGCCAGTCGATGAAGCTCCCCGGCGGCCTGGGGACGCTCACCTACACCGGCTACCAGCAGTGGATCAGCCTCGCGATCACCTACGACCCCGGGCAGCTGCCCGCGCTGGTGTCCGGGATCGCGGTCCTCGGGGGGCTGCTCCTGTCGTTCATGGTCCGCCGTCGTAGGGTGTTCGTGCGCGCCCGGGCGGCCGACTCGGGCGGAACCATCCTCGACGTCGGCGGGCTCACCCGCTCGGACGCGGCGGGCGGTTTCGAGGACGAGTTCTCCAGTCTGGCCGCCGAGATCAGCGCCCAGGCCGCGAAGGAGTGAGGCTCACGTGCCCGTCAACACCGGACTAGCCCAGGTCAGCAACGACTTCCTGCTCGTCGCGGTGGTCATCTACGCGCTGGCGATGCTGGCCTATGCCTGCGACTTCGCGTTCGGCAGCAAGCCGGCGCGGGCCGCCGCCGTCACGGTGGCCGCCCAGCCTGCGCTGGTCGGCGCCGCGGCCGGGCCGGCCGCCGGCGAGGCCGCGGACGGCGGCGCCCCGGCCGCCGCGCCGCCGGACGAGGGGCGCCCGGCGCCCCGCGCGATCAGCCGCTGGGTGCGGATTGCGGTGGCGCTGACCTGCGCGGGCCTGGCCGCGCACGTCGCCGGGGTGGTGCTGCGCGGGGTGTCGGTGCACCGGCTGCCGTGGGGCGACATGTACGAGTTCATCACCGCGCTCACCTGCGTGGCCGTCGCGTTCTTCCTGGCGGTCATGATCCGGTACCGGGCCTACTACATGGGCCTGTTCGTGATGGTCGCGGTGGTGCTGGTGCTGGGCCTGGCCGAGACCGTCATCTACACCCCGGCCGGGCAGCTGCCGCCCGCGCTGCAGTCGTACTGGCTGGCCGTCCACGTGACCGCGATGACGCTGGCCACCGGCGTGTTCTTCGTGGCCGCCGTGACCGGGATCATGTACCTGTTCGTGGACCGGTACGCCCGGCGGGTCGCGGCCGGCCGCCCGGCCGGCTCGGACGGGATACTGCGCCGGCTGCCCGGTCCCGAGGCGCTGGACCGCCTCGCCTACCGGACCGTGGTGTTCGGCTTCCCGATCTGGACGTTCGGCGTGATGGCCGGGGCGATCTGGGCGGACCGGGCCTGGGGCAGCTACTGGAGCTGGGACCCCACCGAGACCTGGGCGTTCATCACCTGGGTGGTGTACGCGTGCTTCCTGCACGCCCGGGCGACCGCCGGCTGGCGCGGGCGGCGGGCGACCATCATCCAGCTGGCCGGGTTCGCCTGCCTGCTGTTCAATGTGCTCGTGGTGAGCCTGGTCATCCCCGGCCTGCACTCCTATGCCGGCCTGAGCTGACCGGCTCGCTCAGTCGCCGTACTCGCGGGCGTCCCTGATCCGGCGCGCGAGCTCGGCCAGGAACTCCGGGTCGTCGTCCGGGCCCATCGGCCGCTGTGCCTCGGCCGCCCGGAGCGCGCCGGGGCCGCGCGAGGTCTCGATGGAGGGATCCATGGCCCGGCCGGCCGGGTGCCGCCTCAGCGCGTCCTGCGGGCCGATCGCCGGCGGGCCCGGCAGGTGCCGGGGCTGCATCGTCCTCCGGCGCCGGTCCGGCCGCCCGGCCAGCAGCCACGCGGTGGCGCCGAACATCGAGCCGAACAGGATGATCAGTACCCAGGCCGGCTTGGTCAGACTGCGCAGGCCGCTGGCGGGCGTGACCGCAACGTCGATCAGGCAGGGCACCACGAAACCGACCGTGACCAGCCCAAAGAGTACGCCCGCGAGCAACATGGCCGCAGCCTAGCGGCTGCCGTGCCCGGCTCGCGGCCAAATCGGCTGAGTCCTCCGGGGTCGTCCGGGCCGACCGTAATAGATTACATTCAGTAACGTGATAGGAGGATCGCGCCGATCCGTCGTAACCTGGCGGCCTGTCGATCCAGGGAGATGCGGTATGCGGCTGCGGTTACTCGATCGCATCCGTCGCTCACGGTGGCGCCGCGAGCCGGACGAGATCCAGGCCGGTGAGCGCGCCGGCCCGGCCCCCGGGGCCGGGCGCGGAACGGGCGGGCCGTCCCCCGGCGGCCCGGGTGCGCACCGCCGGACGGGCCGGGCAACCCCGGGGGGCACGCCCGCGTCCGGCACACCCGAGCCCGGCACCGCCCCGCCATCGGCCCGGTCCGCCCAGCCTCCCCAGCCCGCCGCCCAGCCCGCCCGGCGCCCCGGCCCGCCCGCCCCGCCCGCCGGGCACGCCGCGGCGCGGCGCTGGGGATTCGCCCGCGCGGCCACGCGGGCGGCGGTCAAGGCGGCGCCGGCCAGGACCGAGGCGGCTGCCGAGCCCGCGGCGCGGGCGCCGGCCCGCCCCGCCCGCCGGTCCGCCGCGGCCCGGCCTCCCTGGTATGAGATAGCCCAGAGCAACCGGACCGCTCTCGGCCGCAGGCACTGCGGGCATCTCGAGCCGCTGGTGCACCGGGAATGGGCCGAGGGCGCGCTCCCCCCGCCCGAGGTGGTGCGCGCCATCGACCGCCTGGCCGAGTTGCCGCAGCTGATCAAGTCGAAGCTGGCCGCCGGCCTCGACGCGATCTACGTTGGCGCGGGCGGCGTCCCCGACCTGGACGACATGGGACGGCTGTCCGGGGTCCCGCTGCCGTCCGGGCGGGCGACCTGGGACGCCTGCGCGGGCGCCTACGGCGAGCGCAAGATCATCGTCGGGTCCCGGCCCTCGCCATCACCGGACGTCATGTGCCACGAGATCGGTCATGCACTCGATGACATCGACGGCACCGGTGATCAGTGGCAGTCCGATTCCGCGGAGTTCGAGACGCTCTACGACCAGTGCCTGCCGCACATGGTCAGCGCGTTCCACCGGCAGCCGGGGCTGCTCGGCCGCCGCGAGTTCTTCGCCGACGCGTTCGCCGCGATCGCGTCCCGGCAGCGGCCGGCCTTGGTGGAAATGCTCGGCGGCGACACGCGGGCGGCCTTGAACGTCATGCTCTACTTCAACGTGCGCTACGGCATCTAGGGTGGACAGGCGATGTACGTGATACGGCTACCCAACGGGAATCTACTGGTGCCCGAGTCGGCGATCGCCGACGGCGGCAGGCTGATCAGCGATGCCTACGTGGAGATCGGGCCGGACGACGCCGACTACGCACGACTGGCCGGGCAGGCGCTCACCCAGGAGGAGTTCGACGAGCGCCGCAGGCGCTGGCAGGACGGGGACGAGTCGCTGCGCCGGCAGTTTCTTGACTTCCTGGCCCGGCGCGGCGGGCGCGCGCCGGACCTCGAGGACGGTCATGAGCCCTAGCGGGCCGGCTCCACCGACGCGGGAGCGTCGTCACCGAGCAGGGCCCGGACCTCTGATTCCCGGAACCGCCGGTGCCCCCCCGGCGTGCGGATGCTGCTGATGCGCCCGGACGCGGCCCAGCGGGTGACGGTCTTCGGATCCACCCGGAACAGGGCCGCGACCTCACCGGGTGTCAGCAGCCGCTCACTGTTGCCGTCCATTCTCGCTACCCCTCCTGATCTCCGTCGGAGCCTGTCCTAAGTGTCGCGACAAGAACGGTTTTTCTCCCTAGTTTCCGTAAAATCTGGTCTGGGAAATCCGCGGCCGGCGCCGGCCGGCCGGCGCCGGCCGGCCGCTCAGCCCGTAAACTGGGCCCTGCCATGCGTGCCACGGTCGCCTACAGTTCCGCGCGGATCCTGCTCTTCGCGGCCACGCTCGGCGTGCTGTACCTCGTGGGCGCCCGGGGGCTGCTGCTGATCGGCCTGGCCCTGGTGATCAGCGGCATCATCAGCTTCGTGCTGCTGTCCCGGCAGCGGGACGCGATGTCGGGCGCGATCACGTCCCGGATCGGCGGCTTCCGGCAGCGCCTGGACGAGGGCAGCCGGGCCGAGGACGACGACTGAGCGTCAGCCCGAAGCCGGCAGCCACCCGCCCGAGGTGAGCAGGCCGAGCACCGCCTCGGTCGCCTGCTCGCGGGTCATCACCGAGGTGTCGATGGTCAGGTCGGCGTCCAGCGGTTCCTCGTACGGGTCGGAGATGCCGGTGAACTGGCCGATGACGCCCGCCCGCGCCTTCGCGTAGAGGCCCTTGCGGTCGCGCGCCTCGCACACCTCCAGCGGGGTGGCCACGTGGACCAGCAGGAAGTCGCCGGCCTCGGTGACCATCTCCCTGACCCGGGCCCGGGCGGCCGCGTACGGCGCGATCGGCGCGCAGATCGCGATGCCGCCGTGCCGGGCCACCTCGGCCGCCACGAAGCCGATCCGCGCGATGTTCAGGTCCCGGTCGGCCCGCGAGAACGTCAGGCCGGCCGAGAGCAGCTGGCGGACCAGGTCGCCGTCGAGCAGCGAGACCTTGCGGTCGCCCCGCTCGGCCAGGACGTCGGCCAGGCTCCGGGCGATGGTGGACTTCCCCGAGCCGGACAGGCCGGTCAGGAACACCGCGAAGCCGCGCTGGGCCCGCGGCGGGCGGGCCCGGCGCAGCTCGGCGGCCACGGCGGACGGCGTGAACCAGCCGGGTACCTCGGCACCGGCGTCCAGCACGTCGGCCAGCTCGTCGGGGGACAGGTCGTCCCGCTCGGTGCCGGCCTCGATCAGCGCCAGCGGCCGCCACACCTCGGCGACCCGGTCGTAGGCCCAGTCGCCCGCGCGGACCACCGGGATCGCGACCCGGGCGCCGTCAGCGGCGGCCACGGCGGCGGACGGCGCCCCGCTGACCGAGACCGTCGTGATGGCCGGCGCCGGGCCGTCGACCATCAGGTGGGTCGCCCCGTAGGCCGCGGCGACCAGGGCCCGGGCCGCCAGCTCGCGCTCTGGCCCGGCGCCGGCCCGGGGGTCGCGGGCGGCCAGCGGCACCGGGATGACCATCGTCGTCGGCGGGAGGCTCGCGGCCGCGGCGAGGACCGCGCGGATCAGGGCCTCGGGCCTGGTGACCACCTCGGCCGCCCCGGCGGTGAGCGGCAGCAGCAGCAGCCGCGCCTTGAGCTGGCCGGCCATGTGCCGGAGCTGGCCGATCTGCCTGCTGTGCACCGGGCCGCGGGTGGCGTAAGCCAGCACCGGGGCATCGCCGAACGCCGCGCGGGCCTCGGCCGGCCGCAGCATGAGCCGGCGGAACGGGCCGTGCTCGGGTTCGCGCAGAGCGGTCACGGGCCCGCTGAGCCGGGTCAGCCCGTTGCCCTCGTCGCGCCCGGCGATGTCGAGCAGGGCCAGCGGGGCGCCCTCGGGATCGGCCAGCACCACCTGGCGCGCGCCCGCGGGCACCGCGTCCTCGCGCACGTCCAGCGTCACCGCGACCGGCCACGGCGTTCCGTCCGCCAGCGTCCCGTGCTCGGCGACCGCCGCCACGTCGGCCGCGCCCATGAACCCGGTCAGCGGCGCGAACGCCCCGGACAGGAGCAGCTCCAGGTCGCCGAGCTGGCGGTCGTGCAGCGTCAGAGACGGGACCCCGATGAGGTCGGCGGCCAGGTCGGTCTTTGCCTCAGCAGTCACGTCACCCCTCCGTCCGGCACCCCATCGGACCGGGCAAGCCCGAGGCTACAGCACCCGCGCGAAGCCGCTCTCCGGCTTGCGGATGACATAGCTCAGCTCGTGGTGGGCCGGGGTCAGCCGCCCCCGGGACAGGCGGCCCGCCAGCCGGCCCAGCGGCGGCAGCCAGAACGGCCGGGGCCCGGCGGCCAGCCCGGCCAGTGCCTGGCGCCGCGCGATCACCAGGCCGCGGCGCGCGGCGTAGGACTCGATCCCGCGCTCGGACACCAGGCGCTCGTACACGGCCGGGTAGGGACCCGGCTTACCGGGCCGCAGGCGGCGCCAGGCCATCGCGCGCAGCGGCCCGGGGAGCACCCGGTCCAGGAAGCCGGCCGCGCTGTCCCGGTCGCCGGTCTGCAGCAGGAGCAGCCCGCCCGGCCGGAGCGTTTCCACCAGACGGTCGAGCACGAGCTCGGCGTGGCTGACCCGCTGCAGCAGCAGCGCGCAGTGCACGATGTCGAAGGACCGGGGCACGAGCGGCGCGATCCGCAGGTCGCACAGCGTGCACATGACCAGGTCGTGGCGCGCGGTCACGGTGGCCCGGGCCAGGCGGTTGTCGTCGTCGACGAGGCTGACGGCGAGCTCACAGCCGGCCCCGCGCAGCTTCCCGAGATCGGGATCTCCGCCCGCGGTGGCGCAGCCGGCCTGCAGCAGCGCGAGCGGCTGCCCGGGCCGCTGCGCGGCGTAGTCGAGTACCGCCCGGGTGAACGGCTGCGCGTCCAGGTCCCCCGGCGCCACGGCGATCAGCGTCGCGGCCCCGCCGGCTCGCCGGCCGCCCGCGGCGGCCCGGTGCCGCCCGGCCCGTTCCCCGGGTGCGTTGTCTCCCTCTTCGCCATTCACGGATCCATAGCGTAGCTCTCCGGATACGTTTAGTTGTTAAGGCGCGCTCGGGCGGCCGGCGCGGCGTCGGGCCGGGTCCGGCCAGCCGTTAAACTTGGCCCAAGACCCGTGTCCGGACGGGCCGTCTGGGGCCGGACGCGGGCGTTTCGTGCTGCCCGCCGGCCCCGGGACACCGGAACGTTTAGGAAACAATGAGCTTGCCGGGATTGCTGCGGGTCATCGCGGATGACCCCCGGCTCAGCCGTGCCCTCGAGCAGGCCGCCGCGCCGGCCTCACCGGGCGCCGACCTGATCGCCCCGCCCGCGCTGCGCCCGTTCCTGACCGCCGCCCTGGCCGCCGCCGGGGAACCCGGCGGCCGTTTCGTGCTCGCCGTGACCGCCACCGCCCGGGAGGCCGAGGATCTCACCGCGGCGCTCGGGTCGCTGCTGCCCGGCGGCGCGGCCGCCTGCTTCCCGCCCTGGGAGACGCTCCCGCACGAGCGGCTGTCCCCGCGCTCGGACACATCGGGCCAGCGGCTCGCGGTACTGCGCCGGCTCGCCCACCCCGACCCGGCCGACCCCCGGTCGGGCCCGCTGGCCGTCGTCGCCACGCCGGTCCGCTGCCTGCTCCAGCCGATGGCGGGCGGGCTCGGCGAACTCGAGCCGGTCCGGCTGCGCCAGGACGAGACGGCCGACCTCGACGACCTGGTGACGCGGCTGGCGGGCATCGGGTACGCGCGGACCGACCTGGTCGAGAAGCGCGGCGACCTGGCCGTGCGCGGCGGCATCCTGGACGTGTTCCCGCCGACCGAGGAGCATCCGCTCCGGATCGAGTTCTTCGGCGACACCGTCGAGGAGATCCGGTTCTTCCGGGTCGCGGACCAGCGCAGCCTGGGCGTGGCGGACAGCGGCCTGTGGGCGCCGCCCTGCCGCGAGCTGCTGCTGACGCCCGCCGTGCGGGACCGGGCCAAGGTACTCGCCGACGCGCATCCGGGCCTGTCGGACGTGCTCGGCAAGCTCGCCGACGGCATCACGGTGGAGGGCATGGAGGCGTTCGCGCCGGTGCTGGCCGAGCGGATGGAACTGCTGCTCGACTACGTGCCGGCCGGCGGCTGCGTGCTCGCCTGCGACCCGGAGCGGATCCGGGCCCGGGCAGCCGAGCTGGTCAGCACCAGCCAGGAGTTCCTCGAGGCGTCCTGGGTGAACGCCGCCGCGGGCGGCGAGGTCCCGATCGACCTGGGGGCGGCCGCGTTCCGGCCGATCACCGAGGTCAGGCGCGCGGCCGGGGCGGCGGGCCTGACCTGGTGGACGATCACGCCGTTCGCCGCGGATCCGGCGGCCGGGCGGGGGGGCGGGCCCGCGGCCGCCGCGGGCCCGGCGCTGATCCCGGGCACGCGGATAGCCCTGAACCCGGCGGACGCCACGGATTCCGGCCCCGGGGACACCGGCCCGGACGCGGGCGACGAGGCCGGGCGAGATGCGTACCGGATGGAGGCAAGCCCGGCCGAGGCGTATCGCGGCGATACGGCGCGCGTGGTCGCCGACATCCGCCGCTGGCTCGGCGACCGGTGGCGGGTGGTGCTGGTCACCGAGGGCCACGGCCCGGCGCAGCGGCTGGTCGAGCTGCTGGGCAGCGAGGGCGTGGGCGCGCGGCTCGGGGCCGGCGAGGGCGGCGAGCCGCCCGAGCCGGGCCTCGTGCACGTGGCGACCGGGATGATCGGGCATGGGTTCACCTGGCCGTCGGCGCGGCTCGCGGTGCTGTCCGAGGCCGACCTGGCCGGCCAGCGCACCAGCGCCGGGCACGAGCGCATGCCGAGCCGCCGCCGCGGCGGCATCGATCCCTTGCAGCTGGTTCCCGGCGACTACGTCGTGCACGAGCAGCACGGCGTCGGCCGGTACCTGGAGATGACCAGCCGCACCGTGGCCGGGGCGACCCGCGAGTACCTGGTCATCGAGTACGCGCCGGGCAAGCGGGGCCAGCCGCCGGACCGGCTGTACCTGCCGACCGACCAGCTGGACGAGGTGACCAGGTACTCCGGCGGCGAGGCGCCCAGCCTGCACCGGCTCGGCGGGGCCGACTGGGCCAAGACCAAGGGCCGCGCGCGCCGGGCGGTGCGCGAGATCGCCGCCGAGCTGATCCGGCTGTACTCGGCGCGGACCGCCTCGCCCGGGCACGCGTTCGGGCCGGACACGCCGTGGCAGCGGGAGCTCGAGGACGCGTTTGAATACGTCGAGACGCCGGACCAGCTCGCCGCGATCGACGAGGTCAAGCGGGACATGGAGCGGCCGGTGCCGATGGACCGGCTGATCTGCGGTGACGTCGGCTACGGGAAGACCGAGATCGCGGTGCGGGCCGCGTTCAAGGCCGTGCAGGACGGCCGGCAGGTGGCGGTGCTGGTGCCGACCACGCTGCTGGCCCAGCAGCACCTGGCCACGTTCAGCGAGCGGTACGCGCCGTTCCCGGTGGTGATCAGGCCGATGTCGCGGTTCCAGAGCGACGCCGAGGTGGCCGACACCCTGGCCGGCCTGGCCGAGGGCAAGGTCGACGTGGTGATCGGCACCCACCGGCTGCTGTCCCCCGAGGTCAGGTTCCGGCAGCTGGGCCTGGTGATCATCGATGAGGAGCAGCGGTTCGGGGTCGAGCACAAGGAGTACTTCAAGCGGCTGCGCACCGAGGTGGACGTGCTCGCGATGTCGGCCACGCCGATCCCGCGCACGCTGGAGATGGGCGTGGCCGGGATCAGGGAGATGTCCACGATCCAGACCCCGCCCGAGGAGCGGCACCCGGTGCTGACGTTCGTCGGGCCCTACGACGAGAAGCAGATCGCCGCGGCCATCCGGCGCGAGCTGCTCCGCGATGGCCAGGCGTTCTTCGTGCACAACCGGGTGTCGTCGATCGGCCGCGTCGCCGCCCGGCTCGCCGAGCTCGTGCCCGAGGCGAGGATCGCGGTGGCGCACGGCCAGATGAACGAGCACGTGCTCGAGAAGGTGATGGGCGAGTTCCTCGACCGCAGCCACGACGTGCTCGTTTCGACCACGATCGTGGAGTCCGGCCTGGACATCCCGAACGCCAACACGCTGATCGTGGACCGCGCCGACGCCTACGGGCTGCCGCAGCTGCACCAGCTCCGCGGCCGGGTGGGCCGGGCCAGGGAGCGCGGCTACTGCTACTTCCTGTTCCCGCCGGAGAAGCCGCTGACCGAGACCGCGCACGAGCGGCTGGCCACGATCCAGCAGCACACGGGCACGGGCGCCGGCATGTACGTCGCGCTCAAGGACCTGGAGATCCGCGGCGCGGGCAACCTGCTCGGCGGCGAGCAGTCCGGGCACATCGCCGGCGTCGGGTTCGACCTCTACGTGCGGATGATCGGCGAGGCCGTGACCGAGCTGCGCGGCGCCGGCCCGGCCGAGCGGCCGGAGGTCCGGGTCGAGCTCCCGGTCGACGCGCACATCCCGCACGACTACGTGCCCGGCGAGCGGCTCCGCCTGGAGGCGTACACCAAGATCGCCGCCATCGACTCGGCCGACGACATCAACGCCGTGCGGGACGAGCTTTCCGACCGGTACGGCCAGCCGCCGCGGCCGGTGCTGAACCTGCTCGCGGTGGCGCGGCTGCGCGCCCGGGCCCGCCGGGCGGGCCTGACCGACGTCACCCAGCAGGGCAACCACATCCGGTTCTCGCCGGTGGAACTACCCGAGTCCCGCGAGGTCCGCGTCCAGCGGCTGTACCCGAAGACGCTGCTGAAGCCGGCGGTGCGTACCATGCTCGTACCGGTGCCGAAGGCAGACACGTCCCAGGCCGGTTCCGTGCGCCTGGGTGCCCCGCCCCTGCGCGACTCCGAGCTCCTCGCCTGGTGCGAGGAGCTGATCGAGGCCGTGCTCGGCGGCGCCGCCCCGGCCGGACAAAAAGCGTGAGGAGGGAGCGTCGACGTGCCCCGCACCACGATGAAGTTGGCCGCGGCCGTGCTCGCGGCCGGTCTCGCGGCGACCGCCTGCTCGACGGCGCGGCTGGGCGCCGCCGCGATCACCGGCAGCCAGCGGATCTCGAGCACCACCCTGGCCGATGAGGTGAACGACCTCAACACCGCCTACCAGGCCGACAAGCGCGGGATCCAGCTGCAGTTCCCGGCGTCGCAGATGCCGCAGGAGGTGCTCGCCTGGCTGATCAGGTTCCAGGTCCGGGACCGGCTGGCCGAGCAGCAGGGGATCACGGTGACGCCGACCGACGTGCAGCAGGCGCTGGAGGCGATCTCCGCCTCGATCCGGCAGGGCGGCGGGACGGCCACGCTGCCCCAGGTCGCGGTGGCCAACGGGCTGCCGCCGGACCTGCTCCCCGAGCTGGGCCGCTACCAGGCGATCGAGACCAAGCTGCTGAACCGGCTCGACGGCGGGACGCTGCCCGCCAGTTCCTCGGCGCAGCAGGCCCTGGAGAACCAGTTCAACACCTCGCAGTGCCGGGCCGCCAAGAGCCTGGACATCCTGGTCAATCCGCAGTACGGCTCGCTCAACTACAGCGACCTGTCGGTCGTGCTCACCCCGTCGGCGCTGTCGCGGACCCAGGTGACGGTCCCGACGCCCGCCGCGTCCAAGCCGGTGCTGACCCCGCCGTGCTAGCCGGCGGCTAACCGCCGGCGGGCGGGTCCAGCCGGTACTGCTGGGTGACCCAGCCCCGCCTGCGGTGATACCAGGGGATGAGCCGGCCGTGCAGGATCGGGTGCCGGCGGGCTAGCAGGCGGGCGGCCCGCTCCGAGGCCTCGCCGTCCAGCAGGCGGGCCTGCGCCGCGAGGGCCGGCCCGCGCGGCCGGCCGCGCATGGTGCACGGCGCGACCCGCACCGCCGGGGTGTGGCGCAGGCGCTTCGCCTTGCCGGTGGTGTTCCAGGTCCGGAAGAACGCCCCGGATTCGCCGAGGACCACGTGAACCGCCGTGGGCACCGGGGTGCCGTTCCGCCGGAACGTCGTCAGCTGCATGTACGTGGCGCCGCGCAGCGGCGCGAAGTAATCCGCTTGGTTGCTCGTCATCGCTACCTCCTGGCCTCACAGACGAGTCTGCGCCGCCGGCCGTGACATCCCGGCCAGCCGCTAGCCTGGGCGCCATGGACGAACGCGACGGTGCGGCCCCGCCCCGCCCCGGGGAGCAGTTGCTGGAACTGGTCGCGGTCATGGCCCGGCTCCGGCAGGAGTGCCCGTGGGACGCCCGGCAGACCCATCAGACGCTCGCGCCGCACCTGCTCGAGGAGAGCTACGAGGCGCTCGAGGCGCTGGAGGGCGGGGACCCCGAGGCGCTGCGCGAGGAACTCGGCGACGTGCTGCTGCAAGTGGTGTTCCACGCCGAGGTCGCGTCCGAGCGTGCCGACGGCACCGGGTACACGATCGACGACGTTGCCGAGCAGATCGCGGCCAAGCTCGTGCGCCGGCACCCGCACGTGTTCGGCGACGTCAGCGTCTCGGGGGCGGACGAGGTCAAGCAGAACTGGGACGCGATCAAGGCGGCCGAGCGGGAGGCCAAGAGCGGCGGGCCCGGCTCGGTGCTCGACGGCGTGCCGTTCGGCCAGCCCGCCCTGGCGCTCGCCGACCAGCTGCAGCGGCGCGCGGAGCGGGGCGGCGCGCCGGCCGCCCTCGCCGACCTGGACGCCACCGGGGACGGCCGGCCGAGCCCCGTCGGGGCCGAGCTGTTCGCGCTCGTGGCCCGGGCCCGCGCGGCCGGGCTCGACCCGGAACTGGAGCTGCGCGCGGCCGCCCGCGCCTACCGCGACCGGGTCCTGGCCTGGGAGGCCGCCCGGCGGGGCTGAGCCGCCGGCCCGCGGGCCTGCGCCGCCCGTCCGGCCGCCGCGAGCGCCGGGACCGTATCCCGGCGTGGCCTGTGTGTTCGCCCGCGCTCACTCCGTTAGGCTCCAATGCGGACATGTCATCGCAGCCTCGCCGGGGAGTCTTCTTGTCCTCCATCGATGAAATTCACGCCTGGCAGATTCTTGACTCGCGCGGCAACCCGACCCTCGAGGTCGAGGTCGTGCTCGACGACGGCATCGTGGCCCGCGCCGCGGTGCCGAGCGGGGCCTCGACCGGCCAGTTCGAGGCCGTGGAGCTCAGGGACGGCGGGCCCGAGTACGGCGGCAGGGGCGTCGGCCGGGCCGTGCGCGGGGTCAACGACGAGATCCAGCCCGAGCTGCTCGGCTACGACGCCTACGACCAGCGGCTGGTGGACCAGGCCCTGATCGACCTGGACGGCACCCCGGACAAGTCGCGGCTCGGCGCGAACGCGATCGTCGGCGTCAGCATCGCGGTGGCCAAGGCGGCCGCCGAGTCGGCCCGGCTGCCGCTGTTCCGCTACCTCGGCGGCCCCAACGCGCACATCCTGCCGGTGCCGCAGATGAACATCCTCAACGGCGGCGCGCACGCGGACAACAACGTCGACGTCCAGGAGTTCATGATCCTGCCGATCGGGGCCGGCACCTTCGCCGAGGCGCTGCGCTGGGGCGCGGAGACCTACCACGCGCTGAAGTCCGTGCTCAAGCAGCACGGCCTGGCCACCGGCGTCGGCGACGAGGGCGGCTTCGCCCCCGACCTGGCCCACAACCGGGCGGCGCTCGACCTGATCGTGGAGGCGATCGGCAAGGCCGGGTTCACGCCCGGGGACCACGTCGCGCTCGGCCTGGACGCCGCCGCGTCCGAGTTCTACGACGATGGCGCGTACGCCTTCGACGGCGGCCGGAAGACGCCGGCCGAGATGACCGCCGTCTACGCCAGCTGGCTGGACGCGTACCCGATCGTCTCGCTCGAGGACCCGCTGGCCGAGGAGGACTGGCCGGGCTGGGCCGAGCTCACCGCCCGGCTCGGCGGCCGGGTGCAGGTGGTGGGCGACGACATCTTCGTCACCAACCCGGAGCGGCTGCGCCGCGGCATCGCCGAGCGCACCGCGAACTCGCTGCTGGTCAAGCTGAACCAGATCGGCACGGTCACCGAGACGCTGAACGCGGTCGCGCTCGCCCAGCGCAGCCAGTTCAGCTGCGTGATCAGCCACCGGTCCGGCGAGACCGAGGACACCACGATCGCCGACCTGGCCGTGGCCACCAACTGCGGCCAGATCAAGACCGGCGCGCCCGCGCGGTCCGAGCGGGTGGCCAAGTACAACCAGCTGATCAGGATCGAGGAACTGCTGCGCGACGCGGCCGAGTACGCGGGCCGGGCGGCCTTCCCGCGCTGGGCGGCCAGCGGGCGATGACCGGGCCCGCGGGCGGCCGGGACCGGCCCGGGCCGGGCCGGCGGCCGCAGCCGGACCGGTCCCGGCTGACCAGCCGGGCCGCGGTGCTGGCCGTCGTGCTCTGCGCGATCGCGCTGAGCCTGGCCTACCCGGTGCGCGAGTACATCGCCCAGCGGCGCCAGATCGACCAGCTGGAAGTGCAGCGGGAGACGATCGCGCTCCAGCTCGGCCAGCTCGAGCGGCGGCAGCAGCTGCTGAGCAGCAATGCCTACGTGGAGCAGCAGGCCGAGGACCGGCTGCACATGTGCCCGCCCGCGCAGACGTGCTACGTCATCATCAACCGGCCGCCGCCCGCGGCCAGGGCCGCGGCCAGCCACCCTCCCGGCACGCCCTGGTACGAGCGGCTGTGGGAATCGGTGCGGCAGGCGGACAAGGCCCCGGCCCGGTGACGGCGGTGCCGGAGCGCGATGCCGCCGCCGTGGCGCGCCAGCTCGGCCGCCAGCCGCGGGCCCTGCTCGCCGTGGCGCACCGCTGTCCCTGCGGCCTGCCCGACGTCGTGGCGACCGCCCCGCGGCTGCCCGACGGCACGCCGTTCCCGACCCTGTACTACCTGACCTGCCCCCGCGCGGTCGCCGCGGTGAGCCGCCTGGAGTCCGGCGGGCTGATGCGGGAGATGACGCGGCGGACGGCGGCCGAGCCGCGGCTGCGCGCGGCCTGCCAGGCGGCGCACCGTGACTACCTGGCCCGGCGGGACGAGGCGGCCCGCGCGGCCGGCGTTGAGCCACTGCCGCCGGGCACGCCCAGCGCGGGCGGCCTGCCCGACCGGGTCAAATGCCTGCACGCTCTGGTCGCCCATGAGCTGGCCGCCCCCGGAGCGAACCCGCTGGGCGCCGAGGCCGCGCGGGCGGCCGGGGCGTGGTGGAGCGCGGGCCCGTGCGTCAGCCCGGAGCCGGCGTGAGCGGGGACGGCGCCGTCCGCGTGGCCGCGGTGGACTGCGGCACCAACTCGCTGCGGCTGCTGATCGCCGACGTGGACGTGGCGGCCGGCGAGCTTGCCGACCTCGGCCGGCGCATGGAGATCGTCCGGCTCGGCCAGGGGGTGGACGCGACCGGCCGGCTCGCGCCCGAGCCGCTGGCGCGGACCCTGCGGGCGCTCGAGGCCTACGCGGCCGCGATCAGGCGGGCCGGGGCCCGCCGGGTGCGGATGGTCGCCACGAGCGCGACCAGGGACGCGGCCAACGCCTCGGAGTTCGTCCGCGGGGTCACCGCGATCCTTGGTGTCGAGCCCGAGGTGCTCAGCGGCGACGAGGAGGCCCGGCTGTCGTTCACCGGCGCGACCGCCGAGCTCGCCGGGCCGCGGGGGGCCGGCGCCCAGGCCGGACCTACCCGCCCGCCCGGCCCTTACCTCGTCGTGGACATCGGCGGCGGGTCAACCGAATTCGTGCTCGGTTCCGCGCCGGACGCGCCGCCGGAGGCCGCGCTGTCGGTCGACATCGGCTGCGTCCGGATGACCGAGCGGCACCTGCACTCCGACCCGCCGCGGCCCGCCGAGATCGCCGCGGCCACCGCCGACATCGACGCGGCGCTGGACGTGGTCGCGGCGAAGGTGCCGGTGAGCGAGGCCCGCACGCTGATCGGCCTGGCCGGCTCGGTGACCACGGTGGCCGGCATCGCGCTGGGCCTGCCCCGCTACGATCCCGGCCGGATCCATCACGCGCGGATCCCGGCGGCGGGCGTCCACCGCATCAGCGCCGGCCTGCTCGCGCAGACCCGCCGCCAGCGGGCCGGCATCGCCGTGATGCACCCGGGCCGGGTCGACGTGATCGGCGCGGGCGCGCTGGTGCTGGACCGGGTGCTGGCCCGGTTCGGCTTCGCCGAGGTCATCGCCAGCGAGCACGACATCCTGGACGGGATCGCGTGGTCGCTGGCGGCGAGCGGGGCTCCGTGAGCCCGGTACCGCCGGGGACCGGCTGGCCGGGCGACCCCGCGACGGCCGCCACGCCGGTCGCGGACGGCCCGGACGCGGTGCGCGGGCTGGCGCGGTCGGCCGGGACCCTGGCCGAACTGGCCGCCCGGCAGTCGGTGTGCCGGGCCTGCCCGCGGCTGGTCGCGTGGCGGGAGCAAGTGGCCGCGGAAAAGCGCCGCTCGTTCCGGGCCGAGCGGTACTGGGGGCGCCCGGTCCCCGGCTGGGGATCGGACGAGCCGCGGGTGCTGATCGTGGGCCTGGCGCCCGCCGCGCACGGCGGCAACCGCACCGGGCGGGTTTTCACCGGCGACCGCAGCGGCGACGTGCTCTTCGCCTCGCTGTGGCGGACCGGGCTCGCCGCCCAGCCCTCGAGCGTGACGGCCGGGGACGGGCAGCGGCTGCTGGGCGCGCGGATGGCGGCGGCGGTGCGGTGCGCGCCACCGGCGAACAAGCCGACCACGGCCGAGCGTGACACCTGCGCGCCCTGGCTGGCGGCCGAGTTCTCCCTGGTGGCCGGCGACCTGCGTGCCGTGGTCTGCCTGGGCCTTTTCGCCTGGCAGGCGATGTGGGCGCAGCTGGCCGCCGCCGGGTTCGCGGTGCCCAGGCCCCGGCCGTCGTTCGGTCACGGCGCCGAGGCCGTGGCGGACGGCCCGGGCACCGCCGCGCCGCTGCTGGTCATCGGCTGCTACCACCCGAGCCAGCAGAACACCTTCACCGGGCGGGTGACCGGCGGCATGCTGGACGACGTGTTCGCGCGGGCCCGCCGCCAGGCCGGGCTGTAACGTTCCGCGCCGTCCCGCCGATCCGCTTACAGAGTGTAAATGTTCCCGTAGAATAGTTACACGCCGTATCTGTTTACTAGATCAAATCAATTGGATAGGTGTCTTTGGACCAGAATCGGACACGCCGTAAATCCATTCTCCGTGCATTATCTGAACGGCGCGGGGTATCATCTCTGAGCCCCCGTAGCCCAAGGGAAGAGGCCGGCCCCCTAAAAGGGTCCCCAGTGTCGGTTCGACTCCGACCGGGGGTACGCCTGAGCTGCCTTGACTCCGCGCCGGTCACGTTCATGTGGCTGACCGTTCATTCAATCGCCACCGCGGCTGCGAGTGATCTTGCCCGCCGCGGGGCCGCGCCCGGCCTTTGCGGGTGCGATTAAGCGGGACGTAATCTGGTTACGTGCGCCTTTCCCGCCCGCCAGCTAGTTGGAGTTCTTTACCGTTCCTTTGCATTTTCCTATGCACGTGCTTTTGCATTTGCTTTTGCAACATTGGGCAGGAAAGGGCGGGTCGGGGTGGCCCGGCCGGACAGGAAGGTGCGGCCGGGGATCAGCCGCTGGCGTCTGGCCCGGCCCGGGTGATCGTGATCCGGACCATGACCCGCCGCTCGCGGCGCATGGCCTCCCGGTAGTCGTCCCAGTCGGGGTGCTCGCCGGAGATCCGCCGGTAGTAGTCCACCAGCAGGTCCATCGCCTCGGGCAGGTGGACGATCTCGGCGGTGCCCTCGGCCTGGACCCACTCCCCGAAGAAGCCGTCGTTCAGCAGGCACAGCGAAGCCCGGGGATCGCGGGCCAGGTTCCTGGCCTTCATCGCCGTTTCCCTGGTGCTGACCAGGATCCGTCCCTCGGCGTCCACGCCAGCGGTCACCGGCGAGAGCTGCGGCCGGCCGTCACGGCGGGTTGTGGCCAGCACCGCATGATGATGAACGCGCAGGAACTCCCTGACGCGCCGGAGGTCCACGTCAGGCGCGGTTCAGCCTGATCCGGCGCTGCACCTCGTACTCGTGCACGATCGCGCTGGCGTAGCCATGCGTCAGCCCGTGCTCGTCGGCCAGCCAGTGCGCGCGCTCCGCGCAGCGCAGGAACGCGGGGCCAGATTCCAGCCTCGAGAACCACTCTCGGAGGTCACGTCCGGTGACCACGGGGATGCGGGCGATCAGGTTCTTGTGCATCTCCGGAGAGTGGGTCAGAGACAAGTGGCACCTCCAGGTGGGCCCGGGCGCTGGGGTGGGGTCAACCCCTCCTGTCGAGACTGCACCACCGCCGGGCCTCTGACAACCCCCCAGCGTCACCCTTCTGTAATGCCACGTTCGCGAAGGCGCCCGGGCCGGCCGGGACCGGGGCGGTCAGGCCAGCCGCTCGAAGATCATCGCCATGCCCTGGCCGCCGCCCACGCACATGGTCTCCAGGCCGAAGGTCTTGTCGTGGAACTGCAGGCTGTTCAGCAGCGTGGACGTGATCCGGGCCCCGGTCATGCCGAACGGGTGGCCGACCGCGATCGCGCCGCCGTTGACGTTGAGCTTGTCCAGGTCGATGCCCAGGTCCCGGTAGGACGGGATGACCTGGGCGGCGAACGCCTCGTTGATCTCGACCAGGTCGATGTCGTCGATCGTCATCCCGGCCCGGGCCAGGGCCCGGCGCGACGCCTCGACCGGTCCGAGGCCCATGATCTCGGGCGACAGCGCGGTCACCGCGGAGGAGACGATCCGGGCCAGCGGCGTGATCCCGAGCTCGGCCGCCTTGGTGTCGCTCATCACGACCACGGCGGCGGCACCGTCGTTGAGCGCGCAGCAGTTGCCCGCGGTGACCGTCCCGTCCGGCCGGAACACCGGCTGCAGCGTGGCCACCTTCTCCAGCGTGGTGCCGGGGCGCGGGCCGTCGTCCCTGGACACGACCGTGCCGTCCGGAAGGGTGGCGGGCGTGATGTCCCGCTGCCAGAACCCGTCGGCCAGCGCCTTCTCGGCCTGGTTCTGCGACCGCACGCCGAACTCGTCCTGCTCCTGCCGGGAGATGCGGCGCAGCCCGGCGACGTTCTCCGCGGTCTGGCCCATGGCGATGTAGATGTCGGGGATCTGGTCGTCGTCCCGCGGGTCGTGCCATTCGCCCGCGCCGCCCTCGGTCAGCAGCCCGGCGCGCTCCTCGGCCGCGGCGAACACCGGGTTCTTGGTGTCCGGCAAGCTGTCGCTGCTGCCCTTGCCGAACCGGCTCACGCACTCCACGCCCGCGGAGATGAACGCGTCGCCCTCGCCCGACCTGATCGCGTGGAAGGCCATCCGGGTGGTCTGCAGCGACGACGAGCAGTAGCGGGTGACCGTGGTGCCCGGCAGGCTGTCGTAACCGAGCATCACCGCGACCACGCGCGCCATGTTGTAACCCTGCTCGCCGCCGGGCAGGCCGCAGCCGAGGATCAGGTCGCCGAGGTCGGCCGGGTCCAGCTGCGGTACCTTGGCCAGGGCCGCCGAGATCATCTGAACGGTCAGGTCGTCGGGACGGATGGTGGTCAGCGACCCCTTGAACGCGCGGCCGATCGGCGAGCGGGCGGTGGCGACGATGACTGCCTCGGGCATGGCGACTCCCCATCATGATTGTTAACTCGACAGTAGCTTATGCCCGCCGCACCAGGTGGGATACCGTCGGTGACCTGAGGCGAGGTGGTTGACATGCAGGTCCACGAGTCGTTGATTGAGTTGTTCGGCCACACGCCGTTGCTGCGGCTGCGCCGGGTCAGCCGCGGCTGCGCGCCAGCGGTGCTGGCCAAGGTCGAGTATCTCAACCCCGGCGGCTCGGTGAAAGACCGGATCGCGCTGTCGATGGTCGAGGCGGCCGAGGCGTCCGGCGCGCTGCGCCCCGGCGGCACGATCGTCGAGCCCACGTCCGGCAACACCGGGATCGGCCTGGCCATCGTGGCGATGGAAAAGGGCTACCGGTGCCTGTTCGTCTGCCCGGACAAGGTCGGCCAGGACAAGATCAGCGTCCTGCGCGCTTACGGGGCCGAGGTCGTGGTGTGCCCCACCACCGTGTCCCCGGACCACCCGGACTCCTACTACTCGGTGTCGGACCGGCTGGCCCGGGAGACCGAGGGCGGCTGGAAGCCCGACCAGTACGCCAACCCGGAGAACCCGGCCTCCCACTACCGCACCACCGGGCCGGAGATCTGGGCCCAGACCGAGGGGCGGGTCACCCACTTCGTGGCCGGGATCGGTACCGGCGGCACGATCTCGGGGACTGGCCGGTACCTGAAGGAGGTCTCCGGCGGGCGGGTCCGGGTCATCGGCGCCGACCCCGAGGGCTCCGTCTACTCCGGCGGGACCGGCCGCCCGTACCTGGTCGAAGGGGTCGGCGAGGACATCTGGCCGGAGACCTACGACAAGAACATATGCGACCAGATCATCGCGGTCAGCGACGCCGAGTCGTTCCGGATGACCCGCCGGCTGGCCCGCGAGGAGGCGCTGCTGGTCGGCGGTTCCAGCGGGCTGGCCGTGGTCGCCGCGCTGCGGGTGGCGAAGAAGGCCGAGCCGGACGACGTGATCGTGGTGCTGCTGCCCGACGGCGGCCGCGGCTACCTGGCGAAGATCTTCAACGACGAGTGGATGGCCGACTACGGCTTCCTGACCTCGGAGACGGCCGAGCCGCGGGTCGCGGACGTGCTGGAGGGCAAGCAGGGCGGCCTGCCGCCGTTCGTGCATGCTCACCCCGGCGAGACCGTCGCCGCGGCGATCGACAGCCTGCGCGAGTACGAGGTCTCGCAGCTTCCGGTGCTGAGCGCGGAACCGCCGGTGATGGCGGCGGAGGTGATCGGCTCGATCGTGGAGCGCGACCTGCTGGACGCGCTGGTGTCCGGCCGGGCCCGGCCGCAGGACCAGGTCGGCGGGCACATGTCGGCGCCGCTGCCGATGGTGGGTTCCGGCGAGCCGGTCAGCAGCGCGGTCCGGGCGATGGAGAAGGCGGGCGCCGCGGTTGTTCTGGTCGAAGGCAAGCCGGCCAGCATGATCACGCGCCAGGATGTGCTGACGTACCTCGCGGCCAGGCCGGAAGGGAAGGGCGGGGCGGGATGACGGGAAGGGCGGGCGGGATGACGGGAAGGGCAGGTGGTGGGATGACGGGAGGAAGGCGCCCTGACGGATTCGAGACCCAGGCGATTCACGCGGGCCAGGAGCCGGATCCGGCGACCGGGGCCGTGGTCACGCCGATCTACCAGGTCTCGACCTACAAGCAGGACGGAGTCGGGGGCCTGCGCGGCGCGGGCCTGCCCGGGCGCTGGATCGAGGGCTACGAGTATTCGAGGTCGGCGAACCCGACCCGGGCCGCGCTCGAGGAGTGCCTGGCCGCGCTCGAGGGCGGGACCCGCGCGTTCGCGTTCGCCTCCGGGATGGCGGCCGAGGACTGCCTGCTGCGCACGGTGTGCCGGCCGGGCGACCACGTGCTGATCCCGCACGACGCCTACGGCGGCACGTACCGGCTGGTCGACAAGGTCTTCAGGAACTGGGACGTGAGCTACCAGCCGGTGCCGATGTCGGAGCCGGCCGCGGTGCGCGAGGCTCTGGCCGCCCGGCCCGCGCAGGTCATCTGGGTCGAGTCGCCCACGAACCCGCTGCTGTCGGTGGCCGACATCCCGGCCCTGGCCGATGTCGCGCGCGAGGCGGGTGCGCTGCTCGTGGTGGACAACACATTCGCCTCCCCGTACCTGCAGCAGCCGCTGGCCCTCGGTGCCGACGTGGTCGTGCACTCCACCACGAAGTACATCGGCGGTCATTCTGACGTGGTCGGGGGCGCACTGGTCCTGCTGGACCCTGATCTCGGGGAGAAGATCGCCTACATCCAGAACGCGACGGGTGCCGTGAGCGGCCCGTTCGACGCGTGGCTCACGCTGCGGGGGGCCAAGACCCTCGCGGTGCGCATGGACCGGCACTGCGAGAACGCCGGGCGCGTGGCCGATATGCTCGCCGCGCATCCCGGGGTTGTCGAGGTGTTCTATCCGGGGCTGGCGTCGCACCCCGGGCACGAGGTGGCGGCCAAGCAGATGCGCGGGTTCGGCGGCATCGTCTCGTTCCGCCCGGCGGGCGGGGAGGCCGAGGCGGTGGCGGTCTGCGGCCGGACGCGGCTATTCACCCTGGGCGAGTCGCTCGGCGGGGTGGAGTCGCTGATCGAGCACCCGGGACGGATGACGCACGCCTCGGCCGCGGGGTCGGCGCTGGAGGTACCGCCCGACCTGGTCCGGCTGTCGGTCGGGATCGAGACCGGCGAGGACCTGCTGGAGGACCTGCGGGCCGCGCTGGGCTGACGCCGGGCCGCCAGTCAGCCGTTCCAGACCATGAGGACCAGGATGACCAGCCAGATCAGGGTGACCACTCCGGCCATGCTGGCGATCCGGCCGCGTTCCACGTGCCCGAGGTGCGGGCCCGCGGCGGGCGGGCTGCCCGGCAGCTGAGCGGGCCCGGAACCGCCGCTCGCCGGGCCGGCCGCCTCCGCGTCCGCCTGGGCGGCCAGCTCGGGCTGCAGTGCGGCGGCCTCGGCGGCGTCCGCCGCGGCGTCCTCGAGCGCGAGGATGGCCCGGTGCTGGTCGCGCATGATCAGCACGAGCAGCACGAGCGAGACCACGAAAAGGGTCAGGGAGGCCGTCAGCCAGGGCTTGCTGAAGTCGCCGCGCTGCTTGGCCAGGACCAGGCCGGCGATCAGCACGCCGAGCGAAATGATCGAGAAAATCCGCGTGGTCCGCTGCAGGTACCGCACCACGACCACGTCGCGCTTCCTGATGTAGCGCGGCGTCGACATCATCGCCACCGTGACCGGGCCGATCGCGAAGATGGCAAAGCCGATGTGCAGCCAGAGCACTAGCCGGTCGGTGAAGGACATGTGCCGATCCTAGGGCCGGGCCACCCGGGGCCGGCCGCATCCGGTGCGGATCCGCGGGTCGGCGGCTAGCTGCCGGTCGCGCTGGTGCTTCCGGTTCCGCTGGCGCTCGCGCTTCCGGTTCCGCTGGCGCTCGCGCTACCGGTGCCCGCGGGCCTGCGGCTGGCGATGTAGGCGCCGATCAGGAATGCGATGCCAATGACAAACGAGACAATCGCCCGGACTTGGTGATGGCCATGGTGGACGCTTCCCACCATCACGTGTATCGAATTCGCGGCGCCGGATATGTAGAGGATTCCGGCGATGATCGCCAGCACTCCGATCACGGCCAGGACGATCACCAGCGGACCCCGACTTGACGACCCCCCTGGGCTGCTTGCAGAACTCACGTGCTCCTCCTAGAAGATGGGCTGGGCCCACTTTAGGTCCCGGATAACCAGGTCGAGCTTACTGACCGGCCGATGTGACAGGAGCCGCTGCCCTGCCGGGGCGAGCACCGGGCCCGGGCCCCGGAATCCCGGGACCCGGATCCGCTGAGCTGGCGGGAACCGGCCGTTCCCGCGGACGCGCCTAGCTGGACTTGCTCTTGGTGGCGAACCAGGACCCGATCAGGGCGGCCACGCCGATGACCAGCGCGACGCCGCCGCGGGCGAGGTGGCTGCCGCCCTTGTGCACATGGCTGCCAGCCGTCAGGAAGCTGGGCAGCGAACTCCCGGCGACCATGTACAGGATCCCGAGGATGATGGCCAGCACGCCGATCACCGCCAGGGTGATGACCAGCGGCTTCTTGCTGGCCGACGTGCCGCCAGACACGCTTGCAGAACTCACTGTCTCCTCCTAGAAGTCCGCAGCGTCCCGCGCTGCGGACCATCCTCCATGCCCCGTCATCGATGACTACCTGCGGCACGGTACTACGGGCGGGCTGCGGAACGGAGGACTTCCCAAAAGCGGCGAAAGTAAAATCTATCTACTGCCGTTCCTTCGGGCGCGCAAGAAGTCCCTGACCACGTATTCGCCCAGGTTCTCCGGCAGCGCGCGCAGCACCCGGCCACCGTTGCGCCTGGCCACCTCGTCGACGAACGCGGTGAGGCGTGCGTCGTCGGCCAGCATGAAGACGTTCAGCGTCGCCCGGCGCCTGGTCATCTTGTCCACCTCGGCCAGGGTCAGCTCCAGCGTCTCCGGCGACGGCGGCCAGTCGAAGTACGACTGCCCGTCGCGGCGCAGGTGCGCGGTGGGCTCGCCGTCGGTGACGACCAGCACGACCGGGTTCTGCTCGGGCCGGCGGTCCAGGAACCGCCCGGCCAGGACCAGCGCGTGGTGCAGGTTGGTGCCCTGCACCATGTCCCAGCCCAGCCCGGCCAGGTCGGTCTCGCGCAGCTCGCGTGCGTAGTTCGAGAAGCCGATCACCTGGATCGAGTCCTGCGGGTACTTGCTGCGGATCAGCGCGTGCAGGGCCAGCGCCGTCTGCTTGGCCACGCCCCAGGTGCCGCGCAGCGCCATCGAGTAGGACAGGTCGACCAGCAGGCAGACCGCGGCCGTGGTCCGCCGCTCGGTCTCGGTGACCTCGAAGTCGCTGACCGAGAGCCGGACCGGGCGGTCCGTCTCGGGCAGGCCGTTGCGCAGCAGCGCGTTACGGACGGTCGTCGGCGCGTCGATCGCCTGCTCGTCGCCGAAGATCCACGGCCGGGTGCTGCCGGTGTGCTCGCCGGCCTGGCCGGCGTCGTGCTGGTCGTGATCGCCGTGGCCGCGCTCGGGCAGCTCGGCGAACACCCGGCGCAGCGCGGTCTCGCCCAGGCGGCGCACCGCCTTCGGGGTGAGCTCCAGCTTGCCGTCGCTGCGCTGCAGGTACCCTTGCCGCTCCAGTTCCCGCTCGATCTGGCGCAGCGCCTCCATGTCGTCGACGGCCTGGCGGCCGAGGGCGCGCCGCACGGCCTCCTCGTCGATGTCGTCGAGCCGGGCGCCCGGGTAGTCCTGGCGCAGCGCGTCTTCCAGCTCGGCCAGGTCGGCCAGGTCGGCCAGGGCAGTGGTCGCCTCGCTCAGCCCCAGCTGGTTCTGGCCGGTCATCTGCTCGGCCGGCCATCCGTCGAAGTCCATGTCCGGGCGGCGGGCGCGCAGCGCGTCGGCGAGCCGGGCCATCTCGGCGGCCAGGCCCGCGTCCTCCAGGGTCTGCGCCATCACCGCGGCCAGTTCCTCGCGCTGGGCGTCGGTCAGCGAGTTCAGCAGCCGCTGAGCCGCGGACATCCGGCGGACCAGCGAGTCGACCAGCTCGTCGAGGTTGGCCGGCGAGTCGGGGAACAGGTCGCCGTACTGGGCCATGAAGTCGTCGAAGTCCTGCTGGGTGTGGATGCCCTGGGCATCGGCGTCGAGCATCGCGTTGAGCGCGGCCATCATGTCCTTGACCCGCTGCATGGCTGCGGGGTCGGGCTGCTGCAAGGACTGCTTCATGCCGCGGAACTGGCTGTCGAGCACCTCGCGGCGCAGCAGGTCCTTGAGCTTCTCGAAGGTCTCCCGGGCCGCCGCCGAGCGCCAGTCGTAGTCGGCGAGCCGCCGGACGGCCTGCGCGGTGTCGCTTGGCAGCGCGTCGAGCTCCGCCTCCCGCAGCCGGGCCTCGTCGGCCGGGTCGGGGAACAGCTCGGCCCGCTCCTGCCCGACCGCGGTGTCCAGCAGCGCGCGGGCCTGTTCCAGGATGCCGTCCAGGCGGCCGCGGTCGCGCAGCTCCCGCTGCCGCTCACGGACCCGGCGCAGCAGGTCGTCCAGGCCCTTGTGGCCCGACATGCCCCGGCGGAGCAGTTCGCGCAGGGCGCTGGCGGGGTCGGAGCCGTCCAGCACCGACTCGCCGAGCGCGTCGACCGCGCCGCGCACGTCATAGGGCGGCTCGAGCGGGTCGGGCCCGTCGTGGTAGGGGCCGTACCGGTAACCGCTCACGGTGTGATCCGCCTCCCAGCCCGTTTACGTCCGGTAGACCGCGCTGCCGTCGACGACGTCCTTGGACAGCCTGCGCATCAGGTAGAGGCCCTCCAGCGCGAACTCCAGCGCCGCCGCGGCCTGGCCGAAGGACTCGCTGCCGTCCATGGCGAGCCGGTCCATGACCCGGGCCAGGCCGGGAACGTCGCCGATCCGGCGGAGCAGGTCGTCCGCGGGAACCAGGTCGCCCGACTCCACGCTGTTGCCCTCGGCGAACTTGGCCAGCAGCCCGCTGAGGTCCGCGTTGCCGAGCGTCGAGCGGAACGTCTCGGCGATCGCCCGGCGCAGCAGGTGATCGAGTACCTCCTGCTCCCGGCCCTCCTCGCTGACCTCGAACTCGACCTTGCCGCGCAGCGTGCTCACGACGCTGGGCAGGTCGCAGACCCGGGCCACGGGCTGCCGCTCGCCGGTGATCGCGGCCCGGCGCACCGCGGACGCCGCCACCGCCTCGGCCGCGGCGATCGCGAACCGGGCCGAGACGCCGGACCGCGCGTCCACGGCCGGTGAGGCCCGCACCAGCCGGGTGAACCTCGCGATCACCTGCACGAGGTGCTCGGGCAGCACCGCGCCCGGCTCCTGGCCGTCCCAGGCCACCCGCGCCTCCTGGCGGATGAGCCCAAGCTCGGACTCGAGCGACACCGGGTAGTGGGTGCGGATCTCCGCGCCGAACCGGTCCTTGAGCGGCGTGATGATGCGACCGCGGTTGGTATAGTCCTCCGGGTTCGCGCTGGCCACCAGGACCAGGTCGAGCGGCAGCCGCAGCGCGTAGCCGCGGACGCCGATGTCGCGTTCCTCCAGCACGTTCAGCAGCGCCACCTGAATGCGCTCGGCCAGGTCGGGCAGCTCGTTCAGGCAGAAGACGCCGCGGTTGGTCCGCGGCACCAGGCCGAAATGGATGGTCTCGGGGTCGCCGAGCGTCCGGCCCTCGGCCACCTTGACCGGGTCGATGTCACCGATCAGGTCGCCCACGCTGGTGTCCGGGGTGGCCAGCTTCTCGCCGTAGCGCTCGCTCCGGTGCCGCCAGACGACCGGCAGGTCGTCGCCGTGCTCGGCGGCGAGGCGGCGGCACCGCGTGCACACCGGGGCGAACGGGTGGTCGTTGATCTCGCATCCGGCGACCGCGGGCGTCCACTCGTCGAGCAGGCCGGTGAGCGTGCGGATCAGGCGGGTCTTGCCCTGGCCGCGCTCGCCCAGCAGGATCACGTCGTGCCCGGCGATGATGGCCCGCTCCAGGTGCGGCAGGACGGTCTGCCCGAAGCCGATGATCCCGGGGAAGGCGTCCTCGCCCGCGCGCATCCGGGCCAGCAGGTTGCGCCGGATTTCCTGCTTGACCGTGGCGAACTCGTGATCGCTGGCCCGCAGTTCGCCTAGGGTCGAGAGTGCGGGGGGAGCTGACTGGGTCGCTGTTGCCGACTGCGGCTGGCTCTTTCGCTGCACCCATAGACACTACGTGCATGTTGGCTGGATGCGCATCTCGGGAGGCTGGCCGTGGGCGAGGCGAGCCCGGCGCTTGCCATCGACGTCGGCGGCACCAAGCTGGCCGCGGCGGTGGTGCAACCGGGCGGCCGGCTGGTCACCTGGGCCCAGGCTCCGACCCCCCGTGACCTGGACGCCGAGGGGCTTTGGCGCACGCTGGACAAGCTGCTGGACGAGGTGCTCGAGGCGGCCGGGCCGCTTGACGGCCTGGCCGGCGTCGGCGCCGGGTGCGGCGGCCCGATGGAATGGCCGGCCGGCCTGGTCTCGCCGCTCAACATCCCGGCCTGGCGGTCGTTCCCGCTCCGCGCCCGGCTGGCCGAGCGCTTCGCCGGCATCACGGTCCGGGTGCACAACGACGCGATCTGCCTGGTGGCGGGGGAGCACTGGCGGGGTGCGGGCCGGGGGCGGGACAACGTGCTGGGCATGGTGGTCTCGACCGGCGTGGGCGGCGGGCTGATCCTGGACGGCCGGGTGGTCGAGGGCGCGTCCGGCAACGCCGGTCACATCGGGCACGTGGTGGTGGACCCCGAGGACGGGCCGGAGTGCGGGTGCGGCGGGCGCGGCTGCCTCGAGGCGATCGCCCGCGGCCCGGCGCTGGTGGCGTGGGCGCAGGGCCAGGGCTGGCGCCCCGGCCGGCCCGACGCCACGGCGAGGGAGCTGGCCAGCGACGGGGCTCAGGGGCATCCGGTCGGCCTGGCCGCGATGCGACGGGCCGGCCGGGCCCTGGGCATTGCCATCGCGTCGGCCACCTACCTGTGCGATCTCGAGGTGGTGTCGATCGGCGGCGGGCTCTCCCAGGCGGGCGCCCTGCTGTTCGAGCCGCTGGAGGAGGCGCGCCGCGCGCACACCAGGCTGGCGTTCGCGCGCCAGGTCCAGGTGGTTCCGGCGGCACTCGGCCAGAACGCTGGGCTTGTCGGGGCCGCGGCGCTTGTCCTGGCTGGTGACCGGTACTGGACCGGCGGCTGAGCGGGGCCGGGCCGGCGGCCGGGCATCGGTGCCAGACTGCAAGCATGACGACGACGTCTCCTCGCCCGAGCCTCGAGGACGTGGTGGCAGCGCGCGAGGCGTTCTCCGGCATCCTGCCGCGGACCCCCGTGCTGTACTCACGGGTGCTGTCCGAGCGCATGGGCGGCCCGGTCTACCTGAAGTGCGAGAACCTGCAGCGCACCGGATCGTTCAAGTCCCGCGGCGCCTACCTCAGGATCTCCCGGCTGTCCGAGGCGGAGCGGGCCCGCGGCGTCATCGCGGCCAGCGCGGGCAACCATGCCCAGGGCGTGGCCTTCGCCGCCGCCCTGCTCGGCGCCAAGGCCACGGTGGTCATGCCGGAGGGCGCCGCGCTGCCCAAAGTCGAGGCCACCGAGTCGTACGGCGCCGCGGTCATCTTGCACGGCAGCACGATGGAGCAGGCACTGGCCCGGGCCAAGGAGCTCGCCGCGGAGCACGGGTCGATCTTCATCCACCCGTTCGATCACCCGGACGTGGTGATCGGCCAGGGCAGCGTGGGGTTGGAGATCATCGAGCAGTGCCCGGACGTGCGCACGATCGCGGTCCCGGTGGGCGGCGGCGGGCTGGCTTCGGGTATCGCGATCGCAGCCAAGGGCACCAACCCGGCCATCCGGATCATCGGCGCGCAGGCCGAAGCGGTGGCAGCGTTCCCGCCCTCGTTCGCGGCGGGCCACCCGGTCGCGGTGACCGCCGGGCCGACGATAGCCGACGGCATCGCGGTGGCCCGGCCGGGCGAGCTGACGTTCGCCGTGCTGGCCAGCTGCGCGGACCGGGTGGTGACCGTGTCAGAGGACGGCCTGTCCCGCGCGCTGCTGCTCTGCCTGGAGCGGTCCAAGCAGGTCGTGGAGCCGGCCGGGGCGGCGGCGGTCGCCGCGCTGCTCGAGCATCCCCGCACGTTCGAGCCCCCGGTGGTGGCCGTGCTGTCCGGCGGCAACATCGACCCGTTGCTGCTGGCCAAGGTGCTGCGGACCGGCCTGGCCGCGGCCGGCCGCTACCTGACCTTCCGCTGCCGCCTGCCGGACCGGCCCGGGGCCCTGGCCACGCTGCTGACCGAGGTCGCAGGGCTCGGCGCCAACGTCCTTGACGTGATGCACGAGCGCATCACACCGGGCCTGCGCGTGGACGAGGTCGAGGTGCTACTGCAGGTGGAAACCCGGGGCCCGGGGCACTGCGAGAATGTCATCGGCCAGCTCCGGTCGTGCGGCTACACGCTGCTGTTCAGCTGACCTGGCGGTTCACCCGGCCCGGCGGTTCAGCTGACCCGGCGGTTCAGCTGACCCGGCGGTTCACCCGGCCCGGCTGTTCACCCGGCCCGGCCGGACCTCAGAGGTTCCCGCGGCGTGACTGCTCTCGCTCGATGGCCTCGAAGAGTGCCTTGAAATTCCCCTTGCCGAAGCCCTGGGACCCGTGTCGCTCGATCATCTCGAAGAAGACCGTCGGCCGGTCCTGAACCGGCTTGGTGAAGATCTGCAGGAGGTAGCCGTCCTCGTCCCGGTCGGCGAGGATGCTGAGTTCGCGCAGTTCATCAAGGGGGACCCGGGTGTCGCCGACCCACTCGCCCAAGGTCTCGTAGTAGCTGTCGGGCGTGTCGAGGAAATCCAGCCCGGCCGCCCGCATCCCGCGCACCGCGGTGACGATGTCATCGGTGGCCAGCGCGATGTGCTGAACCCCGGGACCGCCGTAGAACTCCAGGTACTCGTCGATCTGCGACTTCTTCTTGCCCACGGCCGGCTCGTTGATCGGGAACTTGACCTTCCGCGTGCCGTCGGCGACTACCTTGCTCATCAGCGCCGAGTACTCGGTGGCGATGTCGTCGCCAACGAACTCCTTCATGTTGGTGAAGCCCATCACCCGCCGGTAGAAGTCCACCCACTCGTCCATCCGGCCGAGTTCGACATTGCCCACGCAGTGGTCGATCTCGGTGAAGAACCGCCGGGCCGGCTCCGGCGCGACCGGACGGGCGGCGACGTAGCCGGGCAGGTAGGGGCCGCTGTAGTTGGCGCGCTCCACCAGGGTGTGCCGGGTGTCGCCGAAGGTGGCGATGGCGGCCAGCACGACCTTGCCGTGAGCGTCCTCGAAGACCTCGGGCTTGTCTAGGCCGGTGGCCCCGTGGGCGACGGCGTACTCATAGGCCGCCTCGGCCGACGGGACGGCGATGGCCAGGTCGATCACCCCGTCGCCGTGGTCGGCCACATGCCGGCCCAGGGCCGTTCCGGCTCGCACCGGGCTACGGAACACAAACCGGGCTATGCCGGATTCGAGCACGTAGGCCGCTTCGTCCGTGGATCCGGTCTCGGGCCCGTGATAGGCGACGCACCGCATCCCGAACGTCGTGGAGTAGAAGTGCGCGGCCTGCCGCGCGTTGCCGACGGCAAAGACGGCCGCGTCCATTCCGGCGACGGGAAACTCGTCTGCCGCGGTCACCGCTCCGTGCTGCGCCTGTGCTCCCATGTCACCCTCCGTGCCGTCGTCGGGGTTGCTGGAAGCATCGATCAAGGGATCAAGATGTGCAACTGTGACGTGGATTGCTAAGCACTTTGTATAGTTCTCGCAGCGATGCCACCGGGCCGCTGGGCACCCTGCTGGCTGTCCGGGCTGGCTGTCCGGGGCTGGCTGTCCGGGCTGGCTGTCCGGGCTGGCTGTCCGGGGCTGGCTGGATGGGTCTGGCTGGATGGGAGTACCTGCGATGGACGGGCTCGACGCGCGGCTAATCGATCTGCTCGCGGCGGAGCCGCGGGTTGGCGTGCTCGAAGCATCCCGGCGGCTCGGCGTGGCCAGGGGGACGGTTCAGGCCCGCCTGGACCGGCTGCGGTCTCACGGTGTCATCACGGGCTACGGCCCAGACGTCGATCCGGCGGCGCTCGGTTACCGGGTCACCGCGTTCGTGACCCTGGAAATCCGCCAGGCCGGAGGTCACGACCCGGTCGCGGACCGCCTCGCGCTGATCGCTGAGGTGCTCGAGGCGCACACGATCACGGGTCAGGGCGACATGCTCTGCCGCGTTGTCGCGCGCGACAACGCGGACCTGCAGCGGGTCATCGACCGGATTGTCGACGTGCCCGGCGTGGTGCGGACCTCCACCGTGATCGCGCTGGCCGCGCCGATCAACTACCGGGTGCTGCCCTTGGTGCGCGCGGCAGCCGGCCTGGGTGATCAGGGCTGAGGCGGCCCGGGCGCGGGGTGCGCAGTCAGACGGGGTAGGGCTCGGGGGTGGTGGTGTAGTGGCGTCCGCTGGGGGTGGTCCAGGTCAGGACGCCGGGCTGGGGCTGGTCGAGGTGCCAGCCGCCGGCTTGCTTGGTCTGGTGGTGCTGG
>Ga0335078_10000407_pt1 | contig 68034 bp, 53 predicted proteins | sample Lox_Sample_32_FD_206711 | JGI IMG/M metagenome (GOLD analysis project Ga0335078, IMG submission 206711) | Soil microbial communities from Loxahatchee National Wildlife Refuge, Florida, United States - Lox_Sample_3.2 | ecosystem: Environmental > Terrestrial > Soil > Wetlands | place: USA...
GGCATTAGCCGACGCAATCTTCTACCGTGACCCACCGTTGCACTGCCGCCACTGCCAGGCACCGGAACCGCTCAGTGCGCCGCAGGGCTGGCCCAGGCCCGCGCTTACCTCGCCTCGGCCGCGAGCTCGCGCCGGTGCCGGGGCAAACCGCCACGACCTGGGAGGCGCGCTCCGATCAGCGCGCTCCGATCAGCCTGCTCGGGCGATTCCGGACAGGTTGCCGGCCTCCTGGCCGGACAGCCATCGGTGATCCAGCACGCCCTCGGCGACGATCACCGCCGGACCGGTCAGCATGCTGGTCTTCTCGCTCAGGGCGACGGTGAGCGCCCCGCCTGGGACCTGCACAGCCCACCTACCCGCCAGGCGGGCGCAGGCGGTGGCCGCCGCAACCGCGGCGGCCACCGCCCCGGTCCCGCAGGAGAGGGTGGCGCCGGATCCTCGCTCGTAAACGCGCATCTCCAGGCGCCCGTCCCCGCGTACCCGCACCACCTCGACGTTAGCGCCGGCCGGAAACCGCGAGTGATCAACCGCCGGCGGTGCCGACAGGTCGAGGCCGGCGACCGGCACGTCCACCACGCAGGCTAGGTGCGGGTTCCCCAGCGAAACCTCCAGGCCCTGGTACCTCCTGGAGCCGATCACCGCCTCGCTGCGGCCGCGGACCTCCGGCACGCCCATGTCCACGGTTATCTCGCCGCTCGCCTCCTCGCGCACCTGCCGCAAGCCCGCACGCGTGGCCACGGCGAATGCCGGGCCAGCTGCCAAGCCGTGGTCAAGCAGGTACCGCGCGAACACCCGGATCCCGTTGCCGCACATCTCGGCGACGCTGCCGTCGGCGTTGCGGTAGTCCATGAGCCACTCCGCCGCGGGCCCGGGCGGCGGTCCATGGCCGGGCGGCTGAGCGTGGCCGTGCGCAGGCGCCCGCACGGCCCGGAGGATCCCATCCGCGCCGAGCCCGGTGCGGCGGTGGCAGAGCCTGGCGACGAGGTCGCGTGACAGCGTCACCTGGTCATCGGGATCAGGCACGATCAGGAAGTCGTTTCCCGTCCCGTGGCCCTTGGCAAACCGCATGACATGATCATAGCGAGGGCGCGGTCAGCCAGGTCCGGTCCGCCCGCGGCCTGGTCGGGGCTGTCCAGCCAGGTGATCCTCGGATCCCGCCGGAACCACGCCTCCTGGCGGCGGGCGAACCTCCGGGTTGCCCGCACCGTCTGGGCGGCGGCCTGCTCCTGCGACCATTCCCCGGCCAGGAAACGCAGTACCTGCGCGTAGCCGAGCGCCTGGCTCGCGGTCCTGCCGCTGCGCAGGCCCGCGTCGGCCAGCCCGCGGACCTCGGTCACAAACCCCGCCTGCCACATCCCGGCGACCCGGCGGGCGATCCGCTCGTCTAGCCGCGCCCTCGGCACGCGCACGCCTACCTGGACGGCGTCATAGACGGACTGGTAGCCCGGCAGCGACGCGCTGAACGGCCGGCCGGAAAGCTCGATCACTTCCAGGGCGCGGACGATCCGGCGCCCGTTTCCCGGCAGGATCGCCGCGGCAGCGGCCGGATCCAGTCGTGCCAGCCTGGCATGCAGCGCCGCCGCGCCGATCTCGGCAAGGTCGCCCTCCAGACGATCCCGCAGGTCCCGGTCGGTGCCGGGAAACTCGAGATTGTCGAGTACGGCCCGCACATAGAGCCCGGAGCCGCCGACGAGGATCGGGATCCGGCCGCGTGCGTGAATGCCCTCAACTGCCTGCCTGGCCAGCCGCTGGTACTGGGACACGCTCGCAGTCTCGGTGACCTCCCAGATATCCAGCAGATGGTGGGGCACCCCATGTCGCTGGCCGGGCGGCAGCTTCGCGGTGCCGATGTCCATGCCACGGTACAGCTGCATGGAGTCAGCGTTGACGATCTCACCGTCCAGTGACCGGGCAAGCCGCAGTGACAGGCATGACTTTCCGGCTGCCGTCGGTCCCACGACCGCGATCACTGGCTGCGGCATGGCATCAGTCTGGCAGCGCGGGGTATGCCCTGCACACGGCGCGACCGCGGGGCCGCGCACACGGGGGGAGTGATCATGGGGTTGCCATTCGAGACGCCCGGCGGATACTCCGACGGCGACACGACTCCGGACGCCGGAACCTGGGCCGACGACCTCGCGCCTGTGGACGGGTACAGCCACGACCCGTCCGGCGAATACGAGTCGGCCGACGAGGACGACTACGACGACGAGTATGACCTTGACTTCGATGCGGACACCTGTAACGAGCCGGGCCTGACCGACCAGGGCGACCAGGCTGGCTGAGATCGCGGAACCGGCCTGGCGGGCGGTCCCGGACAGACGTGAAAGGCGCGAGCCCACTAACTAACGGACCAGTTCCCAGGACGCGACCAGGTAGCCCACCTCGTACTGCGCCGTCGCGCAGCGCAGGCGGCCGCGGAGCTGCAGCCCGTCCGCTGCCCCGGCCAACACCTGCCAGGCAGCCCGGCCCGCGACCATAAGCTCATCGTCGAGCGAGGGAGCGAGGCGGGCCAGCCCACCGGCGTCGGCCACGGCGAGCGCCGCGGCCACCTCGGCGTCGTAAGCTTCCGCTGTCGGGTCGGCAGCCCCCGGGATACCCATCGCCCTCCTGGCGGGCCCGTCGCCCATCGTGAGCATGGCCACCCTCGGCGCCTGTCGCGCGATCTGGGCGCCGATGCGGAAACACTCGGCGGGCGGCGTGGCCCGCGCCACCGCCCGCAGCCCCGCCGTGGTTCCGATCCCTGCCCGGCGGAGCAGCCAGGCGCCGATGGTGAGGGACAGCGGCAGGACGGGCTCGCCGCGGCCTATGTCATAGGCGACACCGTACTCACGCAGGCTGCCAGCGGCCGATCCCTCGTAGGCCGCGGTCGTCCTAGCCCCGCCGACCACCACGACCGCGTCCGGCTCCGCAGCAGCGAGCCCGGCGACAGCCGCGTCGCAGGCCGCTCGGACCTCCTCCATGCCGCCGTTGCGCTGGCTGCCCGCGGCGCCCATCGCCTCGGGGACCAGCAGCGGCGGATGCGGGCACACCGCCGCGGCAACCAGCACGCCTACGCTGGACCGCGCAGGGCCGGCATGCCGAGCAGCACTCCGGTGCCCGGCGTCCTGCGCTTCCCGCCGCTGGCGCCCTCGCGGCGGGCCTCCCAGGCGTCACCGCCCATGGTCCGGCGGACGGCCAGCGGCTCGCCGTCCGCTAGCAGGTAGTGCGGGGCCGCCCCGGTGATCACCGCTGTGACCATGTCCCCAGGGCGCGGCTGGGAGCGCGCGGGCGCGAAATGCACCAGCCGGTTGTCACGGGCTCGGCCGGACATCCGATGCGTCGACTCGTCCTTGCGGCCCTCGCCGTCCGCGACAAGCACCTCGACCTGCCGCCCCGTCAACCGCAAGTTACCGTCCAGAGACGTCTGCTGGACCAGCGCGGTCAGCCGCTCGTAGCGCTCCTGAACCACCTCCGCGGGCACCTGGCCGCCCATCGTCGCCGCGGGAGTACCAGGCCTGATGGAGTACCGGAACGTGAACGCCCCGCAGAACCTGGCCCGCCGGACGATATCGAGGGTGTCGGCGAAATCGCGTTCCGTCTCGCCGGGGAACCCCACGATGATGTCGGTGGTGATCGCCGCGTCCGGGAGGGCCGTACGGACCTTCTCCAGGATCGCCAGGTACTTGTCCCGGCGGTAGGCACGCCGCATCGCCCGCAGCACGGCATCCGATCCGGACTGCAGCGGCATGTGCAACTGCGGCATCACGTTCGGCGTATGCGCCATCGCCTCGATGACGTCGTCGGTGAAGTCCCGGGGATGTGGCGAAGTGAAGCGGACCCGTTCCAGGCCGTCGATCTGTCCGCAGGCGCGCAGCAGTCTCCCGAACGCCAGCCGGTCACCGAACGCGGACCCGTAGGAATTGACGTTCTGGCCGAGCAGCGTGACCTCGACCACTCCGTCGGCGACCAGTGCCCGGATCTCGGCGAGCACGTCAGCAGGCCTGCGGTCTTCTTCGCGACCGCGCAGACTCGGCACGATGCAGAACGTGCAGGTGTTGTTGCAGCCGACGGAGATGGCCACCCAGGCGGAGTAGGCCGACTCGCGACGGGCCGGAAGCACCGACGGGAAGCGCTCCAGCGACTCCACGATCTCCACCTGCGCCCGCTGCTGCACCCGGGCCCGCTCGAGCAGCACCGGCAGTGCGGCGATGTTGTGCGTCCCGAAGACCACGTCCACCCAGGGAGCACGGGCGGTGATCGCATCCCGGTCCTTCTGCGCCAGGCAGCCGCCCACCGCGATCTGCAGGCCGGGATGGGCGTTCTTGACCGGAAGCAGGTGGCCCAGGTTGCCGTACAGGCGGTTGTCGGCGTTCTCGCGGACCGCGCAGGTATTGAAGACGATGACGTCGGGCGTGACGCCGGCCCCGGCGCGCCGGTATCCGGCCTGCTCGAGCATCCCCGCGAGGCGCTCAGAGTCATGCATGTTCATCTGGCACCCGTAGGTACGGATCTCGAAGGTGCCGGGCGCGCGCGCGTCCGGCACACCAATGAACGATCTTCCCGGCATGGTCAACCTGCCTCCGGCGTTACGGTCTCGGTCATGATACGTGCCAGGGGACCTGGCCGGGCCCGTGCGGCCTCGGCCGGCCGGCCTGGCCAGATTCCCGGGTTTCCGCGTTCCCGGATGACCTTGTCCGGCATCTCCGGTGGGCGGGCCAGCCCGGTGGTGCACGATAGCCCTATGACAAACAGGGCGGGCATGGCAGCGCAGGACGGGACGGGCAATTCCAGGGACGAGACAGCGGAGGTAGCGGGCGAAGCCGGGGCCTCGCCCCTTCCGTCGGTACCGTTCGGTGAATGGCCATCCCCCATCCTGGCGGTAGACGTGGCGCGGGACCGGCTGCGAATTGCCTTCCCGACCGTGATCGGCGGCGAGGTGTGGTGGCAGGAGGGGCGCCCCGAAGAGGGCGGGCGGGTCACCGTGGTCCATCGGGCCGCGGGCGGCAAGCTGACCGACCTGCTGCCCGCGCCATGGAATGCCCGCACCAGTGTCCACGAGTACGGCGGCCTGTCCTACCTGCCGGTCCCCCGGGAATTCGTACAGCCCGCCGGGGTCGGCCGGCGGGCGCCGCGCGGACAGGCGATCGTGTTCGCCAACTACGCTGACCAGCGTCTCTACCTGGCCGGGCCGGACGTCACCGAGGGCAAGGGGGCGCCGCGCCCGATCACTCCCGATCCTGTCTCGGCCGACGCTGCGGCAGCCGGCCTCGACCCGGCCGGCTTGCGCTACGCCGACTTCACGCTCTCCCCGGACCGCCGGGAGGTGTGGTGCGTCCGGGAACGGCACTGTGACGGCAAGGTCGCCCGCTCGATCGTGGCAGTCCCCCTCGACGGCTCCGGGGCCGAGGACCCGGCCGCGATCCGGCAACTGGTGGACGGCTCGGACTTCTTCGCGTTCCCCACTCCGTCACCGGACGGCAAGCGCCTTGCCTGGATCTCGTGGAACCACCCGCACATGCCGTGGGACGGCACCGAGCTGCGGGTCGCCCCGATCACCGAGGGCGGGCGGGGAGAGCGGGAAACCGTCGGCCAGGGCAGGCTGGTCAAGGGTGGACTGCGCGAGTCGGTGCTGGCTCCCGCGTGGCGCGACGCCAGCAGCCTGTATGTGGTCACCGACTGGACCGGCTGGTGGAACATCTACCAGGTCGGGCTGGTCGGCGAACCGCCCCAGGCGCTGTACCCGGCCGAGGAGGAGTTCGCCGGGCCGCTGTGGACTCTCGGCGGGCGGCCCTTTTCCGTGCTCGGCGACGGGCGGCTCGCGGTCGTGCACGGGCGCGGCAGCATGCGGCTCGGCCTGCTGGACCCGGACACCTCCGAGCTGACCGATTTCGACCTGCCGTCGCTGACCGAGTTCGGGCCGACGCTGTCCGCGGACGGTGCAGCGATCGTCACCCTCGCGGGCGGGCCGGCGTATCCGCAGTCGGTCGTCGAGGTTGACGCCGCCACCTCGCGCCTGCAGGTGCTGCGCCCCAGACTGGATGAGCTGCCCGACGAGGCATACTTCCCGGTTCCGCGCTCCGTTGAGGTGGAGGGGCGGTACGGCCGGGTGGTGCACGCGCTGGTGTATCCGCCGGCAAGTCCCGACGCCGCAGGCCCCGCGGACGAGCGCCCGCCGTATGTCGTCTGGGTGCACGGCGGCCCCACCGGGAGCGCGAACGGCCTGCTCGATCTGGAGAAGGCGTACTTCACCAGCCGTGGCATCGGGATCATCGACGTGAACTACGGCGGCTCTACCGGATATGGCCGCCTCTACCGGGAACGGCTGCGCCGCCAGTGGGGAGTCGTGGATGTCGAGGATGCCGTGGCGGCTGCGCGGTCCCTGGTCGAGGCGGGCGAGGCCGACCCGGCCCGGCTGGCGATCCGCGGCGGCTCGGCGGGAGGCTGGACAGCGCTGGCGGCCGTCACCACGGGAACCTCGGATGGTGCCGTGTTCGCTGCGGCGGTCTCGTACTACGGTGTCGCCGACCTGCGCCAGTTCGCCGCGCACACGCACGATTTCGAGTCGCGCTACCTGGACGGGCTGATCGGGCCGCTGCCGGGGTTCGAGGCCGTTTACGCCGAGCGCGCCCCCGTCGGGCACGTTACGGAAGCGACCTGCCCGATCCTGCTGCTGCAAGGGCTCGACGACCCGGTGGTCCCGCCGGAGCAGTCTGAGAGCATCGCCAGCGATCTGGCCGCCCACGGCATACGCCACGCCTACGTCGCCTTCGAAGGCGAGTCACACGGCTTCAGGAATTCGGAGACGATCGCGGCCGCCCTCGAAGCCGAGCTCTCGTTCTACGGCGAGGTTCTCGGATTTAAGCCACCGGGCATTCCCTTGGTCAAGCTTGTATGACCATGATCCAGGCGGTGACAGCGCCTCGGCCGCGTCTCGCAGCATTCCCGGCGCGTCTCGCAGCATTCCCGGCGAAGGACTAGCGAGCGAACTCGATGGCGCGCGACTCCCTGATGACGGTGACCCTGATCTGACCGGGGTAGGTCAGCTCGTCTTCGACCTGCTTGGCTACATCCCTGGCGATGACCTGCGCCTGGATATCATCGATGTCACCCGGCTTTACCATCACGCGGACCTCCCGGCCGGCCTGCATGGCGAAGACCTTCTCCACGCCGTCCTGCCCCAGTGCGATCTGCTCCAGGCGCTCGAGCCTCTTGATGTAAGCCTCCAGCGACTCCCTGCGCGCGCCCGGACGACCGCCGCTGATCGCGTCCGCCGCCTGAGTAAGGACTGCCTCGACCGTGCGGACCTCCACCTCGTTGTGATGCGCCTCGATGGCGTGCACCACATCCTCGGGCTCACCGTAACGGCGGGCGATCTGCGCCCCGATCAGCGCGTGGCTGCCCTGGACCTCATGAGTCAGAGCCTTGCCGATGTCGTGCAGGACCGTGCAGCGCTTCATCAGCACCGGATTCATGCCCAGCTCGCTGGCCATCATCCCGGCGATATGAGCGGACTCCACCAGGTGCCTCAGCACGTTCTGGCCGTATGAGGTTCGGTAGCGGAGCCTGCCGAGCAGGTTGGTGAGCTCTGGGTGCAGGTCGGTGATTCCCAGGTCCACCAGTGCGTCCTCGCCGGCTTTCACGCAGAGTTGCTCGATCTCCGCCTTGCTCCGCTCGTAGGCCTCCTCGATGCGCTGGGGGTGAATCCTCCCGTCTAGGACCAGCCGCTCCAGGGTTAGCCTGCCCACCTCGCGGCGTACCGGGTCGAAGCAGGACAGCAGCACTGCCTCGGGCGTGTCGTCAATGATCAGGTTGACACCGGTGACTGTCTCGAAGGCACGGATGTTTCGGCCCTCCCTGCCGATGATCCTTCCCTTCATTTCGTCGCCGGGCAGATGCAGCACAGAAACTACAGACTCGCTGGTCTGCTCGCTGGCGACCCGCTGAATGGCCAAGGTCACGATCTTGCGCGCGCGCTGCTGCCCGTCGCTGCGCGCCTCGTTCTCTATCTCTCGCACGATCAGCGCGGCCTCGCGCTTTGCCTGATTCTCGATGCCGGCGACCAGCTCTGCCTTGGCCTGGTCGGCAGTCAGGCCGGCCACCCGCTCCAGCACCTCGCGCCGGTCGTCATCGAGCCGGTCGAGTTCTTTGCGGCGTGCCTCGATATCCTGCTTGACTCGTTCCAGGTCCGCGGACCGCTGGTCGAGCCTGCGGGCCTCGGTGTCGGTTCGCTGCTCCCGTTCGGCCAGCCGGGTCTCCCTGCGTTCAAGATCCCCGCGGAGCTGCCGGACCTCGTCCTTGACGGCACGGATCTCCTGTTCGACCTCCCGGCGGCCCTGCGCGACCTGCTCGGCGGCGACTTCTGCCTTGCGCACGATCGAGGCCGCGTCGGACTCCGCGCGGGCGCGAAGCTGATCAGCCTGGCGCACGGCCTCGTCCAGTTGCCGCGGCGTGGTCTCGCTGGCCTGCAAGCTGGCCAGCTCCGCCGGGCTCATCTGGGCCGTGAGCCTGCCGGGGGACCTGCGAATCACGAAGACCAGCGCGAACAGGGACGCGACGAGCGCAAACGCCAGCACGATCGCCAAGATGAGCCCGACCCCGTTACCCACGGTTCACCCCTTCCTGCTCGCGGTCCCGTTACCGTGGCCCGGTACCCGGGAACCTGTCCTGCAGCGAGGGGTCCCAGCGTGCCTGCCGCCGTCTGGCAGACCGGCATTTCACGCGGGCTCGCCGGTCGGCAGAGCCGACGGACAGCCGCATCCGGACGGCATCTCCCGCGGGCACCGCCGCCGGCCGCTGCCGCCCGGCCGCTGCCGCCGGCCGCTGCCGCCCGGCCGCCGCCGACCGTCGGGTATCGGTAACCCCTGGCGCCGGTCACCCCGGCACCGCCGCTCCGACACCGCGCCGACTGGACTGCCGCTTCGCTGCCGCGACTGCGATGCGCCGACTTCCGTGCCTGGGCTTCGCTGCCCGACTCCGCTGCCGCGACCAGCCTCAGACCGATCGGCTCAGCCCGGTCTAACTCTCCCTCCTGCCAGTGCCGAAACCAGCCAGGTTCATCACCCGGCCCGGACTGCCGCCAGCCACCGTCGGCCGGTCATGCCGAACGTTCACATCACCGGACAAAACAGGCTCATCCTCATGCTCCTGGCCCACCCGGTCCTCGTAACCTGTCTCGTTCATCTCGGTCGATCCGCCCTACGCGGAGTAAAACCCTCGCTGCCGTGAGGCTAAGCGCAGATAACGATTTGGGCAAGCAGGCATCCTGTGATCTTTGTCAAACGGCTGCTGTGATCCCGGCCGTCGCAGCTCCCTGGCGGTGGCTCACCCGGGCAGGTCGTCGGGCGCCTCGGTCAGGTCCACGCCGGCTGCCGCCAGGTCAATACCCTCGCCTTCCAGCGACTCGCGGGTCACCCGGTAAGCGAGCGCCGGCGAGTATCCCTTCCTCGCCAGCATGCCGATCAGGTGCCGCACGCGCACAGGAGTCGGCTGGCCCCTCGTCGCCGCCAGCCGGCGCGCCACCAGGCTCCGCGCCGTGGCCGCCTCCTGCTGCGGAACGAGGCGGGCCACCGCGGCCTTGATGTCCCGAGATGGCACACCCCGGCTGCGCAGCTCGGCCGCCAGCGCCCTGCCCGCCAGACCCCTGCTGCGGTGCCGCGACTCCACCCAGGCGTTCGCGAACGTGGCGTCATCAATGAGCTTCACCTCGGCGAACCGGCTGAGCACCACCTGCGCCGCCTCCGTCGGTACGCCTCGCCGCCGCAACGCCGCAGCGAGCTGCGCCCGCGTCCTCGGGGCTGCCGTCAACATCCGCAGGCAGATCTGCTGTGCCGCCGCCTCGCCGGGGCCGGCCTTGCCCGGGGCCGCCTCGCCGGGGCCGGCGCCGCCCGGGGCCGCCTCGCCGCCCGGGCGGCCGGGGACTGCCGGCGCGCCGTGCTCCCGCGCCTGATCCGCCACCGCGGCGTGCTCGTCGGTCCCGTCAGACGCCCGCCTAATTGCCACCGCCGGGAGCCACCTTGAGTCCGGAAGCCTTGCCCGCCACGCGACTGGTCCCCGCGCCTGCCGCGCCCGAGGCGCCCGAGGCGTCCGCGTCTATGCGCGCGCCGATGCCGAGCTTTTCCTTGATCTTCTTCTCGATCTCGTTGGCCAGGTCCGGGTTCTCGCGCAGGAAATTCCTGGCGTTCTCCTTGCCCTGGCCGAGCTGGTCACCCTCGTATGTGTACCAGGCCCCGGCCTTGCGCACTATCGCCTGCTCTACGCCTAGATCGATCAAGCTGCCTTCCCGGCTAATTCCGACACCATACAGAATGTCGAATTCCGCGGTTTTGAAAGGCGGACTGCAGTTGTGAACGACCACGTCTTCCGCGACCAGGTCGTGGAGTTCTTCTACTTCCACATCGAAGGTACGGCAACGTCGGCTTGGCAGGACCTCTCGAACCCGGGAGAACCAGAGATCATCCGCCAGAGCTTCCCTGAGGAAAGAATCGTCGAGCGCGTCAGCCAGCAACTGCACTCGATCGCGGCGCAAGCGTGAGGCACCGAGGACGACCTTCATGCCGCTCTTCGGGTCCCCTGCTGTCTTGCCGATCAGTTGCGCCGCTAGCGTGGCGGTGACCCCGCGGCGGTCAAGATGGTAAAGGATGGGCTTGATCAGCTCGTTAGCTAGGTAAACACGTTGAGATCCTCGGTAACGGCTGTCGAGTGCCGCAAGCTCACGCGTCAGAGTCTGTCCACGCGGTCCCCACATGGGAATCGCGGCGGCGAACGCAGATGCATTGTCAACGCCAGGAACCCGTACCTCCCATGAGGGAAGCTTACCGGCTGCCAGACGTCCCTTGACCAAACTGCCCCGCTGATAGTGAGGGTTACGGCGCTGGACGCTGCTGCCGATGCCCCAGCGAAGAAGAAGCCAGTGAAGCTGCTGGGCCAGTTGCTCCGAGGTGGTCGAATATCCGACCCGAATCCCTCCCGTCTGCTCTCGCGATACATAGCCATCCGTCTCGAAAAGCCCGAAGATGAGGTTTCCTAGGACCTCCTCTGAGACGTCGGGAGCAAAGAAATCTGCTGCGAGCTTCCTATCGGAAGCCAGGCACCCGAAGGTCCCAGCCCGCCGGCAGAGCTCGAGTATCCCCTTTACCTCACATCCCATCGCCCGGACGATCCGGGCTGCATCCTGCTGGAGGGGAGCTGGGACATTGGTGAACTGAATCGGCGTCTTCCCGCCCAGGTAGCCGTCGCCGATAAGGTAGCCGAGCAACCTGGCGTGATCGGGCGGCACAGGCTTGCCCGATCCGAACCCTGAGTAAGCGCGTGGCCTGGCCAGCCGGTCGCCGCGGACGAGTCCCGCCGCAGGCCGCCAGCCACGCTCGGTCAGGATCTTATGGTCAGGCGTAACCCACAGCTCGGTGCCGTCGAGGAGTCGGAGACCGATAACTTCCTGCTCTCCCTGGTCGAACCATGACTTGACCTCACGCGGGTGCAGGACCCCTGCCTTATCGGCCGAGACCACATGAATCGGAAGCCGCCCCTCGACAACGTCCTCTATGCGGTGCGTAAGACCGCTTACCGGGTCAAATAGTCGCGTCCCCTCCGCCAGGCATTTATTCTTGACAACTTTCACGCGGGTACGATTGCCTACAGAATCTGTACCGTCCTTGAGTGTCTCGATGCGCCGAATATCCAGCCGTATCGACGCATAAAACTTCAGTGCCTTTCCACCCGTGGTCGTTTCGGGAGACCCGAACATAACGCCTATCTTTTCCCGCAACTGGTTGATAAATATTGCGGTGGTCTTGGTCTGGTTCAGTGCCCCCGCGATCTTGCGGAGTGCCTGGGACATGAGACGAGCCTGCAGGCCGACGTGGCTGTCCCCCATGTCCCCCTCGATCTCGGCCCGAGGAACGAGGGCCGCCACCGAGTCGACCACGATGACGTCGATGGCCCCGGAGCGGATCAGCATGTCGGCGATCTCCAGCGCCTGCTCTCCGGTGTCCGGCTGGGAGACCAGCAACGCGTCGGTGTCGACGCCGAGCTTCTTGGCGTACTCGGGGTCGAGCGCGTGCTCGGCGTCGATAAACGCGGCAATTCCGCCCGCCTTCTGCGCATTTGCCACCGCATGCAAGGCAAGCGAAGTCTTCCCGGAACTCTCTGGCCCGTATATCTCGACGATCCGGCCGCGCGGAAGGCCGCCAATGCCGAGCGCAACGTCGAGCGAGATGGATCCGGTAGGGATCACCTCCACCGGCGCGCGGGCATCGTCACCGAGCCGCATGATCGCGCCCCTACCGAACTGCCGCTCGATCTGGGCGAGTGCGGTCTCCAGGGACTTCTCCCTGTCGCCGCCCTTGCTGCCCGCCCTGTCGTTCGGTGCCATGTGAACTCCCGTGAGGATCATGGGCTTTCCGCCCGGCCGCGCTGCGCCCGGCCGTTCTGTCGAGCCGTGCGTGGTGATCGGTACTGTCGGGCTGTGCTCTCAGGCCGTGTCCCACCGGCCTGCCTCGCTACCGGCCCCGACGTTACGCGCCGCCACCGACATTTTCGCGATGCCCGGCTGCGTCCCGGCGAGTCGTACGGGCAGAGCCACACAGAACGGCCCGCGGTACTTACTCTAGGCGAACAGCTGTTCGATCATGAGCACGACACGCCGAAACTATCGAAATCGCGTAATCACGACGTCAGACGGCTGCCTGCAGACACAGGACGCGGCCGGCTAGCCACCGAGTGCGTCGAAGCAGGATCTCCTTGATCCGGTCCTTGCTCAGCAGGACGACCTCTAGAGCGGCCGCCGGGGGTCTTGCCTGAGCCTGCGCTGCCGCATCCGAGCGCTACGCACCGGCCGCGGCACTCACCGTCGGCTCAGCGCAGCCCCTCGGGCACGTCGAACGTATCGCACACGGCGCGCCAGACGGTCCTCGCGTCCTCGCCTTCGGCAAGAGCCTGGTTCACGGTGCGGTCGCCCAGAGGGGCCAGCACCTGGTCTTTGGCCACGCTCTCCGCGTACGCTTCACCGAACTGCGCGCGCATCCGTTCCCAGAAAACAGTCAGACGCACGGCCGCCAGGCTACCCGCTGAGCGGCTGACCGCCGCGGGCAGAGCGGCTGACCGCCGCGGGCAGAGCGGCTGACCGCCGCGGGCAGAGCGCCGCGGGCAGAGCGGGTGACCGCCGCGGGCTTCGCCTCCCGCCAGGGCTCGCTGGCCCGCCAGGGCTCGCTGGAGCCCGTGAACCGCGGTGCTGGCGGCGCCGCTCCACCCCTGATGATGAACGTTGCCTCCGGTCAGCTCGATAGTGCTGACGAGATCGCCGCCGCCCTCCACCGCGCCACGCAACCCCGCAGTGACCGCAGCCCTGAAGTCCCAGGTCACGACCATGACTGCGAGTGCATCGAGACTCCGCCACTGATACTAGACGAACGCGCCGGTACCGGTGATGGCACGGCCGACGATCAGGGTGTTGATCTCCCTGGTGCCCTCGTAGGAGTAGATCGCCTCAGCGTCGGCCACGAACCGGCCCACATGATGCTCGAGCAAGATTCCGTTGCCTCCGAGCAGTTCCCGCGCCAGGCCGACGGTTTCCCGCATGCGCACCGTGCAGAATGCCTTGGCTAGCGCCGAGTGCTGGTCGTCGGCGAGCCCCGCCTCCTGCAGCTGCGACAGCCGCACGCACAGGCAGGCAGACGCCGTCACGTTGGCGAGCATCCGTACCAGCTGGTCCTGGACAAGCTGGAACCCCGCGATCGGCCGGCCGAACTGCCGCCGTTCCTTGGCGTAGGCCAGAGCGTGCTCATAGGCGCCGCGTGCGCAGCCAACCGCCATCCAGGCAACCCCTGCACGGGTCAGCCGCAGCACCGCCGCGGTGTCGCGGAATGAGGTCGCGTTCTGCAGCCTGTTGGCCTCGGGCACGCGGACGCCGTCGAGCGTGATGCAGGCGTTCTGCACCACCCGCAGCGCGATCTTGTCCTGCATCTTGGTGGTGGAGAACCCCGGGGCGGGCTGCTCGACGACGAAACCCTTGACCTGATCATCCTCGGCATCGCGGGCCCAGATGATCACGTAGTCAGCGAACGTCGCGTTGCCGATCCACTTCTTCTGCCCGTCGAGCACCCACTCGTCGCCGTCCCGGCGTGCTGTGGTGGTCAGGCCGCGGGCGGCGGCGGAGCCCACGTCGGGCTCGGTAAGCCCGAAAGCGCCGATCTTATCCATCCGGGCCATTGCCGGCAGCCAGCGCTGCTTCTGCTCCCGCGAGCCGCACAGGTAGACGGACCCCATAGCCAGGCCGCTGTGCACGCCGAAAAACGTGGCGATGGACGGATCGACACGGGCCAGTTCCATGGCCACCATCCCGTCCAGCAGATTGCCGCCGCCAGCGCAGCCGTATCCGCTGTAGGCCAAGCCGACCAGCCCGAGCTGGCCCATGGCGGGAACCAGCTCACGCGGGAACTCCTCGCGCGTCCAGTACCTGTTGATGACCGGCTCGACTTCCTTCTCCATGAACTCCCTCACCCGCTGCAATAGCTGCCGGCCGGACGGGTCGAGCAGCAGATCGAGAGAGTAGAAGTCGCTGTCGGGCGCGCTCATGCGTCCCTCCTCGGAGCGGGCGGATGGTCCGGGATCGCTGCCGGGTCGGCCGCGGCCAGGAACCTGTCCACGACCGGTGCGAGATCGGCGGCTTCGGTGACCAGGCCCAGGTGCCCGCCGTGATAGATGTGCAGACGCGAGTGCGGGATGAGAAGCCGCAGGAGCCTGGCGTTCACCAGCGGGATCAGCGGATCGTCGTCTCCGGACAGGATCAGTGTGGGCTGGCGGACCAGCGGCAGGAACGGAAGGCTCGTCCAGCCAAGCCCGGCGGCAAGCTGATAGAGGTAGCCGCGCGGCGAGCCGACCCGGCTCTGCGCGTGCATCAGCGCGCTCACCCGTTCCGGCTCGGTCCGGGCGCTCCCGCCGTACAGATGCGGGGCTACCCGTTCCAGGTAGCCCGGATCGGTGTACCGCCGCGGGGTGGCCATCCAAGCGAGAACCGTCGGCCGGGCAGGCACCATGATCGCACCGGTCGCGGTGCCGACTAGGACCAGGCGCCGGCAGCGGTGCCTGACCATGACGGCGAAGTGCTGGGCCACGGCCCCGCCCCAGGAAGTTCCGAGCACGTCAACGGCACCGTGGTAGCCCAATGTGGCCAGCATCTGGCCGGCCAGCCTGCACAGGCCGGTAAACCGGTAAGGGCGCACGGGCGGCGGCGAACCGCCGACGCCAGGCGCGTCGAAGCAGATGACTTCGAGCGACGGATCAAGCGCGTCCACGAACGGCTGCAGCAGGTCCAGGCTGGCACCGATGCCGTTGAATACCAGCAGTGGCACCCGGGTGCCGTCGCCGCGGCGGACAGCGACCCGGAGCTGGCGCCCGGTGACGAAGATGCTGCGCACCTCCGCCGCGGCGGCGTGCCCGCCCGGGTCGCGCCCGCCCGGGTCGTGACGCACGGTTCGGCTAGCGTTCGAGGACATAGCTGCCGGGCGCGGGCTGTATCGGCCGGAACTCCTTGCGGCCCAGGCGGCGCCGCCGGTCCCGCGGCCCGCCGCTGCGCTCGGCCAGCCAGGCCGAGTAATCCGGCCACCAGCTGCCCGGCAACAACTGGGCGCCGCGGAGCCAGTCCCGTGGCTCCGCGCGGTCGGCCGGCCCGGCATGGAAGTTCGACTTGGGGTTGCCGGGAGGGTTGACCATGGACGCGATGTGCCCGCTGCTGGACAGCACGAACCGGGTGCTGCCGCCGAGCAGCTGGGTGCTGCGGTAGCAGGGCTGCCAGGGGCACAGGTGATCGGCGATCCCGGCGACCACGTAGGAGCCGATGCCGACCGCGGACAGGTCAACCGGCGAGCCGAGCATCGTTGCCCCGTCCGGCTTGGCCAGCGCGTTGGACAGGGCGATCTCGATGAAGTCCCGGTGCACCCCGGCGGGCAGCCTGGTGGTGTCGGCGTTCCAGTAGAGAATGTCGAAGGGCGGGGGCGTCAGTCCCTGAAGGTAGTTATTGACCCAGTAGCTCCAGACCAGGTCTCGGGGCCGCAACCAGGCGAAGACCTCGGCCAGCGAGCGGCCGTCCAGGTAGCCGCGGGTCCGTGCGGCCGCCGTCGCCAGCGCTGCGGTGCGCCTGTCGATCATCGCCGCCGCGGCGCCAGCCTGTGCCTGGTCCAGCACGGTCACGCCCAGGCACAGGGTCGCTAGCTCGTCCAGCCGCCCGGCGGCACTCAGGTGGGCGGCCACCATCGAGGCGGCGATCCCGCCGGAGCACAACGCGAATATGCTGGCCTTGGCCGCGCGGCAGATCGAGCGCACGGCATCGAGGGCATCGACGATCGCTGCGCCGTAGCTGTCCAGGTTCCAGTCCCGGTGCCGGGCATCGGGGTTCCGCCAGGACATGACGAAGACCTGGTGACCCTGGCTCACCAGGTACTCGATCATGCTCCGGCCCGGGGCGAGGTCGGTGACGTAGAACTTATTGATCATCGGCGGGACGATGAGCAGCGGATACCGGTGCACGGTGGGCGTCGGTGATGCGTAATGGATGATTTCGCAGATTTCCGAACGGGACACGACGGCCCCGGGTGTGACCGCCAGGTCGCGGCCGACCTCGAAGGCGTCCGGGGCGACCATGGCGGGAACGCGGGGCGCAGCCGACAAGTCCGACAGCAGCGAGCGGAGCCCGCGCGCCGCGCTGAGGCCGCCGGTGTCGAGAGCCGCCTTCCAGGCCACAGGGCTGATCAGCGGATTGTTGCTGGGCGCTGCAGCCTCGATGAGGTTGCCGAGGACGAACCGGATCCGCTCGGCGTCGCGCCAGTCCAGTTCCGCATCGTCCACCAGCGACCAGGCGGTGCCCGCCCAGGCGAGGTATGCCTGCACGACCCGAAAGAGCAGCGGGTTGCCTGACCACGCCGGGTCGGCGAAGCGCCGGTCCAGCGCGGCCGGGGCGAGTGCCGAGCGGCCGACCGCGATGCTGGCGAGCTGGCCGGCCAGGGACCCGGCACGGCGCGCCACGGTCCCGGGCTTGCGCGCCAGCGCCGCGGCGAAGTGCAGCGTCGATGCACCCGGCAGGAATTTGCGCACCGCCCCGAGCGCGGCATCGGACAGCAGCAGGTCCAGCGCGCTCGCCGCGTCCGCGGCGGCGTCGGCCAGGCCAGGATCGGACCCAGCTGCGTCCCGGAGCCCGGTCATCACCTCTCCTGCGGCGCATCCGCCGCCGGCCCGCCCGCGGCGTCCTGCTCGGTGCCGGGACGGCGCACTTCACGGCGGAGGATCTTGCCGGTCGGGCCCTTGGGCAGCTCGCTCACCAGCCAGACGTGACGCGGGTACTTGTAGGCGGCGACCTTCTCCTTCACGAAAGCCCGCAGCTCTTCGGGCGCGGCCGTGGCGCCGGGCTTGAGGGCGACGGCCGCGCCCACCTCCTCGCCGAGCTCGTCGTGAGCTATCCCCACGACCGCCGCCTCGGCGACCGCGGGATGCTCGTACAGGACCTCCTCGATCTCACGCGGGTAGACGTTGTAGCCGCCCCGTATGATCAGCTCCTTCTTGCGGTCCACGATGAAGAAGTAGCCATCCTCGTCCACGCGGGCGAGATCACCGGTCCGGAGCCAGCCGTCCGGGATGGCCTGGGCGGTGGTCTCCGGCTTGCCCCAGTAGCCCTTCATGACGTTGTGGCCCCGGATGGCGATCTCGCCGACTTCTCCGGCCGGCAGGTCTGAGCCGTCGGCACCGACGACCCGCATCTCGACTCCGGCCACCGGTGTCCCGATCGACCCCGGCTTGCGCTCGGCGTCCGGGTGATTGAAGGAGGCGACCGGCGAGGTCTCCGACAGCCCGTACCCCTCGAGGATCACGCAGCCGAACGTCTTCTCAAAACCGTGCAGGATCTCCACGGGCATCGCCGCGCCGCCCGACACGCAGGTGCGCAGGGACGAGGCGTCCGCGTTCGCGCTGGCTGGATCGTGCAGCATCGCCGCATACATCGTCGGCACGCCCTCGAAGACCGTCACGCGGTCGCGTCCGATGATCCGCAGAGCCTGGCCGGCGTCGAACCTGGGCAGCAGGGTCAGGGTGCCCCCGGCGACAACTGTCGCGTTCAGGCCGCAGGTCAGGCCGAACACGTGAAACAGCGGCAGACAGCCCATGACCACGTCGTCCGGGCCGGCCTTGATTAGCGTGGCGGCGGTAAGCTCCGCGTTGCGGGTCAGGTTGGCATGCGTCAGCTCCGCGCCCTTCGGCTGCCCGGTCGTCCCGGAGGTGTAGAGGATGACGGCGTCATCGTCGTCGGCTCGCTTGACGGCAGTGTGCACCGCGAACAAGCCGGCCAGCAATGACCTCATGTCGGGCTCGTCGACACCCACCAGCCTGCTGCCGGTGGCCGCTGCGCCCTTGGCCGCCTCGCCCGCTGCCGAATACCAGGCGAACAGGACCTTCGCACCCGAGTCGCTCAGGTAGTAGGCGACCTCCCGGCTCTTCAGCAGCGGGTTCATCGGCACCACGACGGCGCCCGCGCCGAGCGCGCCGTAGAAAGTGACGGGAAACGCCGGGACGTTGGGCAGCATGAGGGCAACCCGATCGCCGGGGGCCACCCCGAGAGACGACAGCAGCGAGGTAACCCGGCCCGCCGCCTCCCGCAACTCGGAGTAGTCCAGCACCAGGTTGTCCATGCGCACGGCCGGGCGCTCGGCGCGCCCGGCTGCTGCCCGGTCGAGGGCGGAAATGAGATTGGCCACGATGCCTCCCCGGTGACTCGCGCTGCTGCGTACCAGCATCATGCTCCGAGATCGGCGCGCCGCACAGACCCACGCCCGCTCAGGCGCGTGATCAACGGGTCGACGGCAGTAACCTACGGCCGCTGCGGCGCGCCTCCGGCAACCGGTTACATTCGACCCACTTACATTAAGCCAAAGTAATAAATATCGTAGCGGCCTGCTGTATGATCCGGTCCGGGCGGGGATCATGGGATCACGGGATCGCTGCGGAGCGCATCGCACCGCTGAGATGCGATGGCCAGTCCGCTCCCTGCAGCGGTCCTGTCGCGTGGGTCGCCGTAACGGTGCTGAAAGCCAGGCGGACGCCATGCGCCAGGCCCGGTCACGGCCGGGAGGGGGCGAAATGAGTCATATCAACGGGATAACGTTCGCCGTCGTGGTCGTCTCGTTCCTAGTCGTGACTCTGATCGGCTTCGCGGCGGCCCGGTGGAGGCCGACCGCGAACCCGATGCACCTGAACGAGTGGGGGCTGGGCGGCCGCGGATTCGGAAGCTTTATCAGCTGGTTCCTGCTCGGCGGAGATATATACACGGCCTATACCTTCATCGCCGTTCCGGCCCTGGTATATGCCACCGGAGCTGCGGGATTTTACGCTCTGTCGTACACGATCATGGTTTTCCCGATCGTGTTCCTTTTCGCCCCGCGCCTGTGGTCGGTCGCCCGCGCGCGCGGCTACGTCACCCCCGCTGAATTCACCCGGGGCCGCTACGGCTCGCAGGGCCTGGGGCTGGCAGTGGCCGCGACCGGGATCCTGGCCACCATGCCCTACATCGCGCTCCAGCTCATCGGCATCGAGTCCGTGCTGACCGTCCTGGGATTCGGCGCGCGCTCGGGCAGCGTGTTCGTCAAGGACCTGCCCCTGATCGTCGCGTTCCTGATTCTCGCCGCTTACACCTATCTGGCCGGACTGCGCGCCCCGGCCCTTATCGCGTTCGTCAAGGACGCTCTGATCTACGTGACCGTCATTGTCGCGGTCCTCTACATCCCCACCCGGCTGGGCGGCTGGGGGCACATCTTCGGGGCCGCCTCGGCTCACCTCAAGGCGGTTAACCCGGCGACGGGCAAGCCGTCCGGCAGTCTGATCGTGGCGCCGGCCGGGCAATGGGCGTACGCCACTCTCGCGCTCGGGTCCGCGCTGGCGTTGTTCATGTACCCGCACGCTGCCACCGGAGTCCTCGCCGCCAGGCAACGCGACGTGATCCGGCGCAATGTGGCGATCCTGCCTGCCTACACGCTGATGCTCGGCCTGGTCGCGCTGTTCGGGTACATGGCGCGCGCCACGCCTGCCGTGAACGCCGGCGTCGAGGCCGGCGGCGGCAACACACAGCTGTCGGTGCCCCTGCTGTTCGAGCACATGTTCCCGAGCTGGTTCGCGGGGATCGGCTACTCGGCGATCGTGATCGGCGCGCTCGTTCCGGCAGCCATCATGTCGATCGCCGCGGCCAACCTGTTTACCCGCAGCGTGTACAAGGAGTTCTTCAGGCCTGCCGCCAGCCCGGCCGAGGAGACCCGGGTGGCCCGGCTGGCCTCGCTCCTCATGAAGGTCGGCGCGCTCGGCTTCGCGCTGGAACTGAACAAGACGTTCTCGATTAACCTGCAGCTCCTCGGCGGCATCTGGATCCTCCAGACCCTTCCCGCGGTGGTGATCAGCCTCTATACGCGCTGGCTCCACCGCTGGGCGCTGGTCCTCGGGTGGGCGGCGGGAATGGCCTACGGCACGGTCCAGGCGTACCGGACGCCCGGTGGCGGTCAGGCGCATTTCGGCGCCAGCACGGCCCCCGTGTTCGGGCACGTCATCTACATCGCGGTCGCCGCCCTGGTCGTCAACCTGGCCGTCGCGGGTGCGGGAACTCTCATCCTCAGCGCGTTCGGCATGCCGAACGGACACGACGAGACCCGGCCAGCCGACTACACCGCCGACGGCCCCCCGGCCCGGGCTCACCGGCCAGGCCGTCACCGGAGCGTCGTCGCCTACTTCACGCTTTCGGGGCCCAGGAACGCCAAGAACGGCAGTGCCGTGGTCCCGTCCGGCAGCCAGAGCGACCGGGCTCAGGAATGAGGACAGGCCGCCCAGATCGGGCTATTGCCCGAACGGTTACGTCATGCACCATTATGGCAAATGTCAGAGCGTATTTGTTTGCACGCGGCGCCTAACGGGGCCCGGCCGCGGCGCGCGCACCAACCCTGAGAGGACGCGATGGCTCGGACCACTCCCCCGGCCAAGCACCCCGCCGTGTGGGTCGCCGTCTCGGTGCTGCTGCTCATCGGGGTCGCCGGGACCCTGTGGGTACCGATCTACGCCCGCGCGACGCCGAAGCTGGGCGGCTTCCCCTTCTTCTACTGGTATCAGCTGATCTGGGTCCCGGTGGTCGCGATCCTGTCCTGGGTCTCCTACCTGCTGCTGAGAGCGAAACCGGCACCGTCCGTTGGCTCTGAGACCGGGAACGGCGGGGGGCAGCGAAATGATTCACCCGAACGCCGCAGCCGCATGCCGTAACGGGAACCTCAGGCCGTCGGTCCGCTGCCCAGCCAGCCGCGCCTCTTGAACATGATGAACAGGCAGGTAATCGCGACCAGCTCGGAGCCTACGCCGAGGAAGAGGAAATAACCGAGGCCGACCTGCAGGTGAGCGATCGGCCAGGCGAAGTTCTGCCCGAAGAACCCGGTGAGGAAGCCAAGCGGCAGGAAGATGGTGGCGATCATGGCCAGCTGCTTCATGATCACGTTAAGCCGGTTGGACACCATCGAAAGGTGCGTGTCCATGGCGCCGCCAACCAGGTCCCGGTAGCTGTCCACCATGTCACTGATGCGGATGAGGTGATCGTAGAGGCTGCGGAAGTAGATCGAGCCTTGCTCGGTCATCCCCGGGATCGTCACCATGCCCGCGTTGAGGCTAGAGATCATGTCGCGTTGCGGCGTGACCACCTTGCGAATCGTCATGATCTGCCGCTTCATCCCGAACAATGTCCCGAGCTGCTCCTCGGTTGGGTTCTTCAGGATGGAGCTTTCGAGATCATCGATCGAATCGTCGAAGTCGGACAGCACCGGGAAGAACGAGTCGATCAGGGTGTCCATGATCAAGTAGAAGATGGCAACCTGCGGCGCGGCCACTTCCGATGAGTGATGGTTACCGATGCGGTCGCACACGGTGCCCAGTGCCGGGCAATCGCCCTGGTGGATGCTGATGATGAACTTCTCGGTGACGAAGCAGTGCACCTCGGCCGCGCTCTTGCCGTCGCCGGCCATGCCGAAGGTAATGATGTGCACGAAATCGTCGTAATCATCGATGCGAGCCCGCTGGCCGAACTGGTCTGCCGCCGCGACCGCCACCGGGTGAAAGTGGAAGGTGTCGGTCAACAGGCCCGTGACGTCGTCGTCAGGCCCCGGGTCGTGGATGTCGAGATCGAGCCAGAAAAATGCGCCGTGAGCCGCTGCCTGCTGGATCCCCTGCGGGGTGGCGGCGGTGGTGGCGCCTTCTTGCGTAAGCGTACCCTTCATGCAAGGGATGTTTTCATGCTCACTGGGCGGATGCTCCCTGAACTGGCCCGGCGAGCCCGTTCGTTGCGGATTCAGCGTCCGTCGTGGCTTGCTGCTACCAGCCGCTGCGGCAGAACAGTGAGTCTCCCTTGCCTTGGCCCGGACCAGCGCCGGGTGCTGTCACGAGGCGGTTGATCTGGCCGGGCCGTCACGATGGACGGCCCGGCCATAACGCTGTACGAGGATCAGTCTGGAATCCCGGCCCCCGCTACCTGCCCTTGCTCTGACGGCGGCTGAGCTTGCCCGGGCGCCTGGTCATCGCCATGACGACGATCGCAGCGATCACCGCCAGCGGTATCAGGATCATCCTCATCTTGCTCACGATCAAATCCCCCCTGGTGACGATATTGAATCGTACGGCTGCCGGATACCCATGAAAGAAGGCAGCAAAACGGTGGACCCGAAAGTCGCGGCCCGCCTCGGCGCGCGAAACGGCGGCCTCCGGGACCGTCATCTCAGGCGCGGATGTCAGGTGCACCTGGCCCCGCCTGTGTGCCTGTCGCCTGCCGACGGCCGCTTGCCTGCATAATGCTTGACATGCGTTTGTCCGCACGCGCCGACTATGCCCTGCGTGCTGCCATCGAACTCGCGGCCGCCAGCGGCGCCGGCCACGTCACCGCCGATCAGCTCGCCAGAACTCAGGATATTCCCGGCAAGTTCCTCGAAGCCATCCTGACCCAGCTTCGGCGCGGCGGCCTGGTCCGCAGCCAGCGGGGCCCTGATGGAGGGTTCTGGCTCGCCCGCCCCGCGTCCGACATCTCGCTTGCCGACATCATTCGGGCCATCGACGGGCCGCTCGTCGGCGTGCGCGGGGAGCGGCCGGAGAACCTCGGTTACATCGGGGCCGCGGAGCCGCTGCAGACCGTGTGGATAGCCCTGCGGGCCAACGAGCGGGCGATCCTCGAGGACGTGACGCTGGAGCACATCGTCTCCGGTCACTTGCCCGAAAGCGTGGCCAGGCTCGCGGATGATCCGCGAGCCTGGGCCTGACCCTCACCCGCCATTTCGCCCCGGGCACCATAGCCGCCGGGACCTCGCCCGGTCTCAGACGCCTCAGACGGGGACCATGTCCTTTATGTCGCTGATACGACGCGTGACCTGCTCGAATTCGGGCTGGTCCGGTGGTACGGCGAACCTGGTGCCACCCTGGACTGCCACATTGCCGTCGGCAGGTGCTCCTGGTTCTGGCACCCTGGCCACGCCGGAAGATAGTTCCCTGACCCCGGCGAAGACGGGCTCGCTCTGCAGTTCCGCGAGGGCGAAGTTGTCGGAAACCTCCCGGAGCACCTGGGACAAAGGCGCGCCCAGGGCACCGCAGATCGAAGCGAGCAGCTCAGACGAGGCTTCCTTTTGGCCGCGCTCGACTTCGGACAGGTACCCGAGCGACACCCGTGCAGCGGCGGACACCTCACGGAGGGTGCGACCCTGCCGGAGACGCAGCCGCCGCAGCGCGTCGCCGAGCAAATGACGAAGCAGGACCATCGCCGCACTCCCTTCCCGAGGCATTTCCGCTGACCCCTCCACCGTACCTGTCCTTACGGACCGTGCGGGAGAGGGCATAGCCGCGTGTTCAGTGACGTAACACTGTAATCATAAACGCTCTTCCCGCAACATGCAGATCAGCAGGCCGAGCGCCCGCTCGACGGTCGTGCAGCGGATTCGGTTTCTGTCGCCGGTAAGCGACAGCGTGCACATGGCGGCCATGGCGGTACCCGCGCTGACCGCGATGTGCACCGTGCCTACCGGATGGCCGTCCGCCGGGCGCGGGCCTGCCACGCCCGTGGTGCCGACGCCCACGGTCGCGCCCATGCGCAGACGCGCTCCTTCCGCCATCGCCGCGGCGACCGAGGGATGCACGGCGCCGTGGCGATCCAGCAATGCGGTGGGCACGCCCAGGAGCGCCGCCTTCAGGTCGGTCGCGTAGGCGACCACTCCACCGCGGAATGCGGCGGATGCACCCGGGACCCCGGTCAGCGCGGCGGCGAGCATTCCGCCAGTGAGCGACTCCGCCACCGCGACCGTGTCGCCGCGGGCCACGAGCAGGTCGATGATTTCCTCGCAGAGCGCACCGACGCGATCCCCGGAGCCCAGCCCCCCGGAGCCCAGCCCCCCGGAGCCCAGCCCCCCGGCGTTCACGCGACTTTCGCTCACGCCGCGGCGGACCCTCCATGCAACGCGGCCCGGTGCAATCGCACCGCACGAGCCACGTAGTCCGCACCGGTCACCACGGTCACTACGAGCGCAGCCCCCATCACGAGCTCGCGGGCGGCCCCGAACGGCCCCGGGAGGATGTACAGCGCGATCGCGATCACCTGCAGCAGGGTCTTTGCCTTGCCCCCGCGGCTGGCTGCGATGACACCGCGAGAGATTACCCAGAACCGCAGGCCAGTGACCGCCAGCTCGCGGAAGAGGATCACGGCGGTGACCCACCAGGGCAGCTCTCCGAGGAATGACAGCACCACCAGCGCGGACCCGGTGAGAGCCTTGTCCGCGATCGGGTCGGCGATCTTGCCGAAATCGGTGATCAGTCCTCGTCGGCGAGCTAGCTCGCCGTCGAGGAAGTCGGTGGCCGACGCAATGCCGAAGACCACGCAGGCCGCGATCCGCGGGCCGTCTCCTCCGGCCAGCAAGAACGCGACGAAGACCGGTACCAGGCACAACCGGAGTACGGTCAGCGCGTTCGCGGCATTCAGCAGGCGTGGAGCGGGAGCGGCCTCGGCGGCACCGAGTTCACGTCCTTCCGCGGCGCCAGCGTCAGGCAGGCTCAACGCGCCTCGCGCCTCTCGCTGCTGGCTCGGCCGTGGAACGGGGCACCTCTGCCAGCAGATCAGCGCCCTCGGTGCCGCTCACGGTGGCCCGGACCAGGTCGCCCACGGTGAGGCCGCGGGCCCGGACCGCGGTGGACCCGTCGACCTCAGGAGCCTGGTGTCCGGCGCGACCGCAGTACCGCCCTGAGCCCAGCGACTCCTCGATGAGGACGTCCACCATCTCGCCGACGCGGTCGGCGGCTCGCTGCGCCATGAGCTCGTCGGCCAGGCCGGCGAGGTCCTCGACGCGTCGCGCGATCTCGTCGGCCGGCATCTGGCCAGGGAGGGACGCTGCCTCGGTGCCGTCCTCGTCGGAGTAACCGAAGATCCCGATGGCATCGAGGCGGGCCTCGGCCAGGAACTGGTGCAGCTCCTCCAGGTCGGTCTCGGTTTCCCCGGGAAAGCCCACGATGAAGTTCGACCGGACGCCAGCCTCCGGGCATGCCTTCCTGACCCGGTCCAGGAGCGCGCAGAAGCGCTCGCTGTCACCGAACCGGCGCATTGCGCGCAGCACGCGGCCGCTGGCGTGCTGAAAGGACAGGTCGAAGTACGGGGCCACCCCCGGGGTCGACGTCATCGCCTCGATCAGCCCCGGCCGCATCTCGGCGGGCTGCAGATAGCTGACCCGCACCCGCTCGATTCCCGGCACTGCCGCCAGCTCGGGGAGGACGGCCTCAAGCAGGCTGAGGTCGCCGAGGTCCTTACCGTAGGAAGTGGAATTCTCGCTGACCAGGAAGAGCTCTCGCACCCCCTGGGCGGCCAGCCAGCTGGCCTCGGATAGCAGGTCCTGCGGCAATCGCGACACGAACGCGCCGCGGAACGCGGGAATCGCGCAGAAGCTGCACCGCCGGTCGCAGCCGGAGGCGATCTTCAGCGGTGCCACCACGCCACCGTCAAGTCTGCGCCTGAGCGCCCGCGGGCCCGATGGCGGGGCTATCCCCGGCGGCAGGTCCGCCATCCCGTGCCCGGGAAGATGCCCGCCTGCGGCTGCCTGCCTCCCGGCCGGGGCAATCGGAAGCAGGTTTCTGCGGTCACCGGGCGTGTGCGCGGTCCACCGATGGCCGCCGTGCACCGCATCGAGCCGGGCGGCGATGTCGCCGTAGTCGTCGAAACCCAGGACCTGTACCTCCGGCAGCGCTTCGGCGAGGTCCGAGCCATAGCGCTGCGCCAGGCAGCCCACCGCGACGACCTTGCCACCGCCCGATCCGGCACTAAGCAGCTCGTCGATCGACTCCTGCTTGGCGGCCTGTATGAAGCCGCAGGTATTGACCAAAACCACGTCGGCGCCGGAGTCGTCGGTGAGGGTCCAGCCCGCCGCCTCGAGCCGCGCGGCGAGTTCCTCCGAGTCGACTTCATTCCGGGCGCAGCCGAGCGTCACAAGGCTCACGCTGCGACCGGCGGGACCCGACGCCTGCGGCTTCGTGGCTTGATGCTCCGCGGCGGGATGACTGGACGACACACCGGCAGACTACGGTAACTCCGACGGTGCGCCGGCACCGGCGAATCAGCCGGAGGTCCGCTGACCCGGCCCGAGGCTGAGCGTGACCGGCTGGGTGGAGCCGACCGGCACGGGATTCTTGCCGTTCACGGTCAGCGAGACCCCGCCCGGGTTGCCGAGCATCAGGTTCACCGCCCGCCTCTCGGTCCAGTGCATCGACCTGCCAGCGTAGATCAGTCCCTGGTAGATCTGCTTTCCGGATGCGGTGGTCAGTTCCACCCAGCAGTTCTGGGTGGCCGACAGGCGGATCACCACCTCATTGGCCAGCGCTGGCGAAGTCGGCGTGGCGGTCGGCCTGGGCTTGTGCTGAGCAGCCGACTTGCGGGCTTGCGTTGTCGCGCCATGGTGCGGCGAACCGGACGACGAGGCGGTCGGCGAGGCAGACGACGATGACACCACGTGGTAGACGACGACTCCGACGAGCACGGCCAGCGCGAGGACCATGGCGGCGCTCCAGTTCGGCCGGCGCCGCTCCTTGATCTTTATCGGCGTGGCGGGCTCGAAGACGTCAGCGGCCGAAATGGCGCGCGGTGCCCCCTGTGCCTGGTCGTACTCGCGGATGAGCGGTTCCGGGTCGGCCCCTACCGCCCGGGCGATGCTGCGGATATGGCCGCGGGCGTAGAAATCGCCCCCGCACGCTGAGTAATCACCACGCTCTATCCCCCGGATGATCGTCTCCCGGATGCAGGTCCGCTGGCTGACCTGCGTAACGGTGAGACCAGCCTGGCGCCGTTCTTCTGCCAGGGTGTCACCGATGCTCACGCCGCGCCTCCCTCTCTTCCACTGCGCGCCGCCGGGGGTGCGGTGACAGCTGTCATTTCATCTTGCAGGATCCCTCTGTAAGGGACCGATCACCCAGTGTAGACATCCGCCCGCCGACCGACGCCAGGCCGGCCTTCTCTCACGGCACTATAAGTATTCCGCGTCTTCCGGCCGGCTACGACCCCAGAACCCTCTGAACTCCTTCAGGAATCCGTCAGGAAACTCGCCGCGAGTCAGGTCTTCGGGCTGCCGCGCAAGGACGCGACCAGCGCTGCGAGGTCGTCAGGCTGCACTAGTACGTCCCTGGCCTTGGAGCCCTCGCTCGGCCCGACCACCCCACGGCTCTCCAGCAGGTCCATCAGCCGACCAGCCTTGGCGAAGCCGACCCGCAGCTTGCGCTGCAGCATCGAGGTCGACCCGAACTGCGTGCTGACTACCAGCTCGGCGGCCTGGAGCAGGAACTCGAGGTCATCTCCGATGTCCCCATCGATCTCCCGCTGGCGGCCTTCCGCCACAGCGACATCCTCGCGATAGGCAGGCTCCGCCTGCTTGGTGCAATGCGCGACGACCTCTCGGATCTCCTTCTCGGTCACGAACGCGTTCTGCAGCCGCAGCGGCTTGCTCGCGCCCATCGGCAAGAACAGCGAGTCGCCCTGGCCGATCAGCTTCTCGGCACCAGGCTGGTCGAGGATGACCCTGCTATCGGTCAGGCTCGATGTGGCGAACGCCAGCCGCGACGGAACGTTTGCCTTGATCAGGCCGGTCACCACGTCCACGCTCGGGCGCTGCGTGGCGAGCACTAGGTGGATCCCGGCCGCCCTGGCGAGCTGGGTGATCCGCACGACGGAGTCCTCCACGTCGCGGGGGGCCACCATCATCAGGTCCGCTAGCTCGTCGACGATCACCAGCAGGTAGGGGTACGGCTCGTAGACGCGCTCGCTGCCGGGCGGCGCGGTGAGCTTTCCCGCCCGAACAGCCTTGTTGAAGTCGTCCACGTGCCGGAACCCGGACGCCGCGAGGTCGTCGTAGCGCCGGTCCATCTCACCGACCACCCATTGCAGGGCGTCCGCGGCTCGCTTGGGGTTGGTAATAATCGGTGTGATCAGGTGCGGGATGCCCGCGTAAGCCGCTAGCTCCACCCGTTTGGGGTCAACCAGGATCATTCTGACCTCGTCCGGGGTGGCTCGCAGCAGGATCGATGTGATCAGCCCGTTGAGGCAAACAGACTTCCCCGAGCCGGTAGCTCCCGCGATCAGCATGTGCGGCATCTTGGCCACGTTCGCAACCACGTGCAGGCCCTCGACGTTCTTGCCGAGACCGACGACCATCGGGTGATGGTCCCGCGCCGCCGCCTGGGACCGCAGCACGTCGCCCAGGCTGACTATCTCCCGGTCGGTGTTGGGGATCTCCACGCCGATCGCGGACTTGCCCGGGATCGGGGACAGGATCCGGACGTCCGCGCTCTTCACCGCGTACGCGATGTTCTTCGCCAGCGCGGTGACCCGCTCTACCTTGACGGCCGGGGCGAGCTCGATCTCGTACCTGGTCACGGTGGGCCCCCGGGTGAATCCGGTCACCTGCGCGTCCACCTGGAACTGCTCGAGCACTGCCGACAGCGCCTCGACCATGACGTCGTTGGCCCGGGTCCGGCTCTTGGGCGCCGTGCCCGGCCGCAGCAGCGCGGCGGGCGGCAACGTGTAACTAGCATCACTGGTACTGGCCAGCGTGAGCTGCTCGGGCCGGCTGCGCTGCGCGCCCCCCGGCTCGGCCGACATGCCCGGACCCGCCTTCGGCGCAGCGGCGTCGGCCCCGGGCCCGACCCACGGATCATGCCACGGCACGTCGCCGGCGGCCGGCAGCCCCGGGTGCCCGGCGACCGGGGGCGCGAAAGTCACTGCCTCGCTCGCCGCAGCCTGATCTTCGGCGACGGCCGGGCGTGCCGGGCCGCCGGCCGACGGCTGCGCACCCTGACTACGCGCCGCGCCATCCCGGGCGAGGATGCCGCCCAGCAGGGGCGAGTCGTAGGGCCGCTCGTGGTCGCCGGCTTCGATGGCCTGATGGCGCTTGCGCCCGCCCCGGATCTGGCCGCGGGCGCCGCTATGGCCGGCGTCACCCGGGGCAGCCTCGGCATCATCGGCCGGCCTTCCGCGCACGAACCCGTGCATCTCGGCGATCCGGCCCGGCACCCGGTGCAGTGGGGTTCCGGTGACCACCAGCAGGCCGAAGCCGGTAACCAGGGCGAGCAACGGCGCCGCGACCCAGGGTGTCACCGCGGCGACCAGCGGCACCGATACTGCGTATCCGATGACACCGCCTGCCCCCCGCACCGCGGCGTCGCCGCCTGCAAGCCCGGGCGTCCCGTGCGCGATGTGCACCAGGCCAAGCGCGCCGATGATCAGCGCCATCCAGCCGATGATCATCCGGGCCGTGTCGGCGTTCCGGTCCGGGTGCCGCAAATAGCGCCAGGCGAGCAGCGCCAGAAGGATCGGCACCGCCCAGGCGACCGAGCCGAATCCGTCGCGTACCGCTGCCGAGAGCGATCGGCCTACCACGTTGCCCATGCTCCACCAGGTGACCGCGGCCGTGATGATCGCCAGGCCGAGGGTCGCCAGGCCGAGCCCGTCCCTGCGGTGCGCCGGGTCAAGGTCGCGGGCATTCCGCCCGATTGCCCGTGCCGCAGCCCCCGCGGTGTGCGCCAAGGCCATCCACAGGCCGCCGATCGCCCGCGCGATCCACTCGATCAAGATGACGATCGGATTGCTCGGCGGCGGCGGTTGCTGATATCGCCTTCCCGACCTGCGGCGGTAACCGGCCCCGGCTCTGCCTCGCGGCCGCGAGGCAGGCTTGCGCGCCGAGCCGCCCGCCCGCTTGCCGGCACCGGCCGAACGCGTCCGCCCGCTCGCGCCATTCTTCAACCGCGCGGCGCTGTCTTTCGGGCGCGCAGGCCCACTGGGCGCACGAGTCGCCATGATCTCCACGGTACCGACCACTTTGCGGCCGACGAAGCATCCCGCCAGGCGTGTCGCCGCCCGCGCTCGTTATCAGACCTCGACGAGCAGGGGTATGATCATCGGGCGGCGGCGGTAGTTGTCGCTCACCCAGCGCCCCACGGTCCGGCGTACCAGTTGCTGCAGCTGGTACGAATCACTGACCCCGTCTGCCGCCGCCCGGGCCAGCGCTTCCTCGATCCGCGGCCGGACCTCCCCGAAGGCTGAGTCGTCGATCCCGGAGCCGCGGGCATGGATCTCCGGCCCGGCGACCAGCTTGCCGGTGGTGGAATCGACCACGACCACCACGGACACGAAGCCCTCGTCGCCGAGTATCCTCCGGTCCTTCAGTGACGTCTCGGTAATCTCGCCGACCGACAGCCCGTCCACGTACACGTAACCGCACTGCACGTTGCCGACGACCGATGCCTGGCCGTCCAGCAGGTCGACCACCACTCCGTCCTCAGCGATCACTATGTTCTTGTCGGGCACGCCGGTCAGCGCGGCGAGTTCCGCGTGCGCCTTCAGGTGCCGCCACTCCCCGTGCACCGGGATGAAGTTACTCGGCCGCACCAGGTTCAGCACGTAGAGCAGTTCCCCGGCCGGGGCGTGTCCCGACACGTGCACCAGCGCGTTGCCTCGGTGCACCACCCTTGCGCCCAGCCTGGTCAGGTCGTTGATGATCCGTGACACCGCGGTCTCGTTCCCCGGGACCAGCGAGGAGGCCAGGATCACGGTGTCTCCTTCGGCGATCCTGATCGGGTGATCGCGGCCGGCCATCCGCGCCAGCGCGGACATCGGCTCGCCCTGTGATCCCGTGGAGATCAGCACGATCTGCTCGGGCGGCAGCTCCTCGACATCGCGCAAGTCCACGATCAGGCCTCCGGGAACCGACGGCACCCGCAGGTAGCCGAGCTCGCGGGCGACACCCATGTTGCGCACCATGGACCGTCCGACCAGGGCCACCTTGCGCCCGTGGGAGGCCGCAGCGTCCAGCACCTGCTGCACGCGGTGGACGTGGCTGGCGAAGCAGGAAACGATGATCCGCTGCTCCGCGGCGGCGAATACCTCGGCGAGCACCGGGCTGATCGCCCGCTCGGTGGTGACGATCCCGGGAATCTCGGCATTGGTCGAGTCCGCCATCAGGAGGTCTACGCCCTCGGACCCGAGCCGCGCGAAGCCGCCCAGGTCGGTCAGGCGCCCGTCCAGCGGCAGCTGATCCATCTTGAAGTCCCCCGTGTGCAGCACCAGGCCTGCGCGCGTGCGGATGCCGACCGCCATCGCATCGGGAATCGAGTGATTCACCGCGAAGAATTCAAGATCGAAAGGCCCGAACGGATACCTCGTGCCTTCTCCCACCTCGCGAGCGTCGGGAGTTATCCGGTGCTCGACCAGCTTGCTGGCCACCAACGCCAGCGTCAGCCTGGACCCGACCAGCGGTATGCCCGGCCGCCGCCGCAGCAGGTAAGGGACCGCGCCGATGTGGTCCTCGTGCGCATGGGTGAGCACGAGCGCCTCGACCTGGTCCAGCCTGCCCTCGATGGCGGAGAAGTCGGGCAGGATCAGGTCGATCCCCGGCTGATCGGGCTCGGGGAACAGCACCCCGCAGTCCACGAGGAGCAGCCGTCCCGCGTGCTCGAAGACCGTCATGTTCCGGCCTATCTCGCCAAGCCCGCCGAGCGCGACGATCCGCAGTCCGTCGGCGGCCAGGGGCGGCGGTGGCCCGAGTTCCGGGTGCGGGTGACTCACCGGATCTTCACGCCGCCGGCCACGAGATCGGTCCGTAGCCGCTCGGCCTCGGCCGTGGTCGCATCGGCGAGCGGCGGGCGGACCGGGCCACCGGGCAGGCCAAGCATCGCCAGCGCCGCCTTGGTCGAGATCGTGCCTTGCATCCGGGTCATGCCCGTGTACACGGGCAGCAGCTCGCGGTGGGTGGCCAGGGCAGTGCCGACGTCACCGGCCAGGTAAGCGTCGATCATCTCGTGCAGCCGGTCGCCGACGACGTGGCCGTGCACGCTGACGAAGCCGACCGCGCCCACCGCCAGCCAGGGCAGGTTCAGGACGTCATCGCCGCAGTAAAAGGCCAGGCCGGTAGTTGCCATGACCACCGACCCCGCGGTCAGGTCGCCCTTGGCGTCCTTCACGGCGACGATCCGCGGGTGCGCGCTGAGTTGCACCAGGCTGTCGGTAGCGATGGCGGTGCCGGTCCGCCCCGGGATGTCGTAGAGCATGACCGGCAGCCCGGTCGTGTCGGCCACGGTGGTGAAGTGCGCCACGAGGCCGCGCTGCGGCGGCTTGCTGTAGTACGGCGTGACCACGAGCAGCCCGGCCGCCCCTGCGTGCTCGGCCTGCCTGGCGAGCTCGCAGGTATGCGCTGTGTCGTTAGTACCGACGCCCGCCACGATCACGGCCCGGTCCCCCACCGCCTCGACCACGACGCGCAGCAGCCGGTCCTTCTCGGCGTCGGTCGTTGTCGGCGACTCGCCGGTGGTGCCGCTGATCACCAGGCCGTCATTGCGCATCTCGGTGACCAGGTACTCGGCGAGATGGGCTGCCCCGTCGTAGTCGACTGCCCCGTCGCCGGTCATCGGAGTGATCATCGCGGTGAGCATCCGGCCGAATGGCGGCTGCCGGGACGGGGCCGCGCCGCGGCGCTCTGGCGCTGTCGTAGCTGTCATGTACCGAACGCTACCGGGCTGCACGGCCGCTGGATACTCCGGCACGCGGCGCGGCGGCTCAGGCGACGGGGGCGGACACGCCGGCGCCGGGGAGGTCCGGGATTGAAGACGCGGCGACGTGAGCTCGGGGGTACCCACGTCGCCTGCGTCTGTCTCATTATCGTGCGCCATTGCACATGGCGTTACGCGTTGTGCGCAATTTGTTGAGGCCCTCCTCTATTGAACGCCAGGTCTCGCCCTCGGACGTCCGGATCACCTGCCCGTACGAGGAGCGCGCTGCGAGGTCGCGTTTCCTGGTGCGGCAGGATGAGTGACGGCAGAATAATGACGAGGCCCCCCCATGTATGAGATGGAGGGGCCTCGCTTGGTCAGGCAGCCCAGCGTACCGATCGCTCGGCTGGCCAGTTACCCAGCTGCTGTCCGCTGCCGACCAGGCCACCAGCGCCAGGTACCCGCCTGGACCTCCGGTTTCCCGGCTCTCCGTGCGTTCCGGAGTTTCTTCCGGAGTCCGGGGTTCTGCCCCGGATCGGCACCCGCGTGAGGTGGTGAATGTCTTTCTACTGCGTCGCGAAGTCCCTGCACAAGGGCTTCAGGAAGGCAATCTCAGGATTCTTGTTTCATCCACAAGCAATCCGCTGTTATCCCCCGCGTAGCGCCCCTTATCCACCGGTCCATCCACACGATGGTCCACAGGCTGTGCGTCAGCGCGGGGCCAGCTTGTCGGCGCAGGCGGCGGCAATGAGCTGATGTCCCCGGCTGCCCGGGTGCATCCTGTCCGGAGCGTAAAAGGCGGGATCGGCGGCCTCGGTCATGGCCCAGGCGTCGAGGCAGATCACATGGTAGGACTCGGCCTGCTCGCGGATGATGTCGCTGGCTAGCCGCGTGCGCTCACGGGCCACGTCGGCCAACTCCCCCGACAGCTTCATGATCGCCGTGATGTCCGGCAGAGTGCAGGTCAGGAGCGTGGCCTGGGTGGCAGCGAGAGCCTCGAATAGCTGCCCGAGATCGGCCTTGAAGCTCAGCTCGTCGAAACCCCGGATGCGGATATCGTTCATTCCCACGGTGACGCTGACGAGGTCGGGCCGGCAGGCGGTGACCGCGGGAAGTTGCTTGCCTAGCACCTGGCTCACGGTCGCCCGGTCGACCGCCAGGTTGATCAGCCTGCACCGCACGGCGGTCCGCACGCTCAGGATGTCGGCAAGCCGCTGGGCCCAGCCGACCGGGCGCCCATCCTGTCCTTCGTCCCCTCGCCCTGCGGTCAGACTATCCCCGAGGGCGACATAGGTGGACCAACTCAAGAGCGCCCCTCCCTCGCGTCCGGCGACGCAGCTTGCCCTTTCAGTCACGGCACGTTCAATCAAACAGTCCTCCACAGACGGGTCCCGGGGCAAGCCTGGCGCTCCGGTAGCGTCGGGCCGGCCGAGTTCGTTAGAAGACCGGGATGATGTCCTCCGGGTTGATATCGGCGGACACATCCACGCCCGCTATGTCGAGTTCCGGTATGGCCGGAAAGTCGATGCCCCAGCGCAGCACGATCGCCCGTACCTTGGCGATGGCGATCTTCCAGTTCTCTGCCTGCTCGGCGTGGGAGAGCACGCCGAGCCCAGCTTCCCGGGCATGGTTCATCAGCACCCGGTGGTTGCGCAGGAAGTAAGGCGGAAGTTCCCAGAAGCCGTCCGGGGGCTCCCAGAGGATCATGGACAGGAAAATGAAACCCGCCCTGAGCTGGCGCGTGATCGTGCTCCTGACCTCATCGCTCAGGCCCGGCCACTCGTTCTCCAGGATCGTCATGCAGATCTGGAGGTGGCGGGACTCGTCCCGGCCGATCTTGTGGAACATCTCGGCGAAGAGCGGGTGGGTGGCGCCCGACGACATGCCCCGGAACAGGGTGGAGGCAGCCATCTCGCCCATCATGAAGCTCGTGAACAGCACCGCGAGCGAGTACTTGCCGACTGCCTTGTTGTAGCCACTCCAGTACCGGCCCCCGTTGTGGTACAGCCAGCCGATGTTGTTGTGCGCAGCGCGCTCGAGGCCCGTCGACGGGCTCCAGCTCAGCGGGCCGCCGGGCCACAGCGCGGCGATTGAGCGCTGACAGCACTCCTCGTGGTTCATCTCGTCGCGCGTGATCGAGAAGAAGCACTTCCGGACCGGGTCCTCCGCATGCTGTTCGAACGCACGGATGGTGGCGCGGGCGAACACCGCCGGTCCCGAAGCGTCGAAGTTGGCCAGCACCGAGAACCAATACATGATCCCGAGCCGTTGCGGGGCGGTAAAGTCCTCGGCGCGCAGGGCGTCCCATGGCAGGTCAGCCGGATTCCAGGCCATCAGCTTGGACTTCTGGTAGATCGACGCCAGTTTCTCGGTCTCGACCCGCCACTCCATGGGGTAGATGTTCGGCTGGGGGATCTCGGGCGCGGGCCAGAACCCGCCCTCCGGGATCATCACCTCGCGGTCCTGATCGGTCATGTCACCACCTCGTTGTGACAGCCTAAGCCCCATCGCGCGCTCCGCGGCATGGCGGGACATCAGGCCGGGCACGTCCCAGAATGCATAGTGCGAATGGCGCATCGCTGCGGAAGCGGCGGCGACAAGGCGCCGTTCACGCTATTGCCAGCAACGTGCCGTCGGCCCGCGAACGTGCGGGTCTCGGGGCTCGCGGGCAGCCACGACTGGTGAGGGCAGGCATGCGCCGGGTGACCTGCGAACATTTCCAGCCGCTCGCAACTGCGGTAGGGTACCGGTGTCCTGGGGTGGTCCAGGATGGCGCAGAGTTCAGCGAAGCCGGTGTGAATCCGGCGCTGTCCCGCAACGGTGATGCCCTGGGTGCCTGGCGCACCCGAGGACGAGCCCGGACGCCTGACCCGCGTCGGCGATCTGTCCTCGGAGGAAGGGCGGTTCGTTCCGATGCCTCCCGGCGTCGTAGCGGGCGCACTTCGTCCTCCACGACCCCGACGGAGGATGATCATGCGGTGTCTCGTGTACCGGCTCGCGGCATTGGTGGCGGCCGCCGCCCTGGCCCTGTCGGCTGCGGCCTGCGGCAGCTCGGGCTCCGGCTCAGCGAGCCACGGTACCGCTTCGAACGGCAGTACGTTCCCCGCGTCGATCACGACTGCGATGGGCATCCTGCACCTCAAGTCCAGGCCGTCGGCCATCGTGTCACTGTCGCCCACCGCTACCGAGATGCTGTACGCGATTGGCGCCGGCAGCCAGGTCAAGGCGGTCGACGACGATTCGGACTACCCGCCGCAGGCCCCCATGACCAAGCTCTCGGGATTCGACCCGAACCTGGAGGCCATTGTCGGGTACAAGCCCGACCTGGTGATCATCTCGAACAACGTCGCCGGGCTGGCGAAGCACCTCGCCGCGTTCTCGGTCCCGGTCCTGTACCTGCCCGCCCCGGCCGGCCTGTCCAGCGTCTATTCCGAATTTGACCAGCTCGGCCGGGCGACCGGCCATCTCAGCCAGGCCGAGCATGAGGACACGATGTTGCGCAGTCAGATCAGCAAGATCACCGCCTCGGTACCGAAGCGCACCAAGCCCGTCAGCTACTACTACGAGCTCGACCAGACCTATTACTCGGTCACGTCCTCGACGTTCGTGGGTAGCCTGCTCGGGTTGCTCGGCCTGAAGAGCATCGCGGACACAGCATCCGGCGCCACCTCCTCTGGCGGCTACCCGCAACTGTCCTCCGAGTACATCGTCAAGGCTGACCCGGACTACATCATCCTGGCCGATACCGTCTGCTGCCATCAGGACGCGGCGACCGTGGCCGCCCGCCCGGGCTGGTCCAGCCTCGCCGCGGTCAAGGAGGGCCACGTCATCTCGCTGAACGACGACATCGCCTCCCGCTGGGGCCCGCGGACCGTCAACCTGCTGCAGGCGGTTGCTTCCGGCATCACCCGGAGGTCGGGGTGACGGCAGCCACCCCCGGCGCGGCGGCGGACACGCCCGCCCCTCGGCCGCCGGCCGCCGACCCCGCCGCCAGCCCAGCCGCGCTCCCGCAGGCTGCGCTCCCGCAAGCTGCGGCGGGTCAAGCTCCTGCAGTGCTGGTACGGCCGCAGCCGGGCCGAGCGCTGGCCGTGGCGGTGGCAGTGCTGCTCGCCGCCCTTGTCGTCGGGGTGTCGGTCGGGCCGGCCGATTTGTCCCCGACGACGGTCGCCGAGGCTTTGCTGGTCAAGATGCCGTGGCACCCGGCACTGTCGGTGCCGCCGATCGACACGGCGATCCTCTGGCAGATCAGGCTTCCCAGGGTGATCCTCGGAGCCATGGTCGGGGCCATGCTCGCCGGCGGAGGGGCCGCCTACCAGGGCGTCTTTCGCAACCCGCTGGCCGACCCTTACCTCCTCGGAGTGGCGGCCGGAGCCGGCCTGGGTGCCACGCTGGTCATCGTCAGCGGTGCGGGGACCGGGCTGCTGCCCGCCGCCGCGTTCGCCGGGGCCGCCGCCGCGGTCACGATCACGTACATGCTGGGCTCCGGCGCCGGCCGCGGTGACGGGTCACCAGGTCTCGGCGCCAGCACCGCGTCCATCGTGCTAGCCGGCGTCGCGGTTGCCGCCCTGCTCACCGCGATTCAGGAGTACCTGCAGCAGCAAAACGCCCAGGAACTGCAGCAGATCTACACGTGGGTGCTCGGCGAGTTGTCTCTGGCATCGTGGTCGGACGTCACGCTGATCCTCCCGTACGTCATCATCTCCGCCGCCGCGCTCATCGCCCACCGGCGGCTGCTTGACGTGCTCAGGGTGGGCGAGGCGGAAGCGAGCAGCCTGGGCGTGAACGTCGCCAGGCTGCGGCTGACGGTGGTGCTCGCGGCCACGCTCGGCACCGCGGCAGCGGTCGCGGTCAGCGGGCTCATCGGGTTCGTCGGGATCATCGTGCCGCACACCGTCCGGCTCACGGCGGGAGCGAGCTACCGGATTGTCCTGCCGGTGTCGATGATCGGAGGCGCCGCGTTCCTCGTCCTGGCCGATGTCGTCGCCAGGACGGTCCAGGCGCCGGCCGAGGTGCCGCTCACCGTGATCACCGCGACCGTCGGAGCGCCGTTCTTCCTTTTCGTGCTTCGTTCGCGCAGCACCCGCCGGGACCTCTAGTGATCAGCCTCGATGACGTCTGGGTCAGGTACGGCACCGCGGTCGCGCTCGACGCGGTCACCGAACGGGTAAAGGCGGCCGAGTGGCTCTGTGTTATCGGCCCGAACGGCGCGGGCAAGACGACCCTGCTGCGGGCTGTCGCCCGCCAGGTCGGCCATGGCGGGCGGATCGAAGTCTGCGGCGAGCCCACCGCCAGGATGTCCCGCAGGAAGCTCGCCCGCCTTGTCGCCTATGTTCCGCAGCGGCCGCAGTTGCCCCCGGACATGATTGTCGGCGACTACGTCCTTCTCGGCCGCACGCCGCACATCGGTTACCTCCGGGTGGAGAACGACGCCGACCGGCGGATCAGCGCCGAGCTCATCGACCGGCTTGGCCTGGCCGGCATGGCCGGCCGGACGCTGCGGACGCTGTCCGGCGGGGAACTGCAGCGGCTCGTCCTGGCACGCGCGCTGGCCCAGCAGGCTCCAGTGCTGCTGCTCGACGAGCCGACCAGCGCCCTGGACCTAGGCCGCCGGGTCGATGCGCTTGAGCTTGTGGACGCGATCCGGCGGGAACGCTCGCTCACCGTCCTGTCGGCCGTGCACGACCTGACCCTGGCCGGGCAGTTCGCCGACCGGCTACTGCTTCTCGACGGCGGCAGCGTTGCTGCCAGCGGGCCGCCGACAGACGTGCTGCGCGAGGAGGTGCTGCGCCCCCGTTTCGGGCCGGGAGTGGAGGTCCTGGTCACTGGCGACGGCGGCCGCGCGGTCATCGCCCGCCGCCCGCCGCCAGTGGTGCCGGGCTTGGCTACCCGCGCGGCCCGCGCCCGATCATCTCCTTCATGACCTCTCTAGGCGGCACTCGGCTCGGCCAGATAAGCGGCCCACTGCGGATCGCCGTCGTGGGCCGCCCCGATCAGCCGCCAGTGCGCCCCGCGAGGCACGGCGGGCACGCAACGCAGGGTCCAGCCGAGTTCCTCGACCAGCCGGTCTGCCTTGCGGTGGTTGCATCGCATGCAGGAGGCGACGCAGTTTTCCCACGCATGGGTCCCGCCGCGGCTGCGCGGGATCACATGGTCGATCGTTTCCGCCTTTATCCCGCAATATGCGCACAAGTAGTTGTCCCTGCGCATCAGAGCTGCCCTGGTCAGCGGGACGCGGCTGCGGTGCGGCACCCGAATGTAGCGGCGGAGCCTGATCACGGACGGGGTGGCCAGCATAACCGAGGCGGAGCGCAGCACCGCCCCGTTGGCGTCGTCGTGCACGACCTCCGCCTTGTCGCCGAGCACCAGGCAAACGGCACGGCGCAGCCCCACCGTGGTGAGCGGCTCATACGTGATGTTGAGCAGCAATACCCGACGCACTCCCACCTCCCAGGCAGGTGCGCCGCCAAGTGTCGGGGCACCCCGTGACCAGTGTGATTGCCAGATGGCCCGTCCGCCAACTCCAATAGCGTAGCTGCGCAGGCTAGACCGTGGGCGGAACGCGCCGGTCAAGCTGCGCGGGATGCTGGCTACTAGAGTGCCGCCCATGACCGTCTCCAGGTACCCGCCGGCCCGCCGCGAGGACGTTGTCGAGCAAATTCATGGCTTCCTGGTCGCCGATCCTTACCGCTGGCTCGAAGATCCCGACAGCGAACAGACACGGGCCTGGCTCGCCGGGCAGGATGCGCTTCTGGCCGATTACCTGGCGTCGCTTCGTGACCGGCGGGCGCTGGCTGCGCGGATCACCGAACTGCTCGCCGCGGGATCCGTCGGCGCTCCGACCTGGCGGGGCGAACGGCGGTTCTTCACCCGGCGAGCTGGCGGCCAGGATCACGCCGTCCTGTGCACGGCTACGCCGGCCGGCGGCGAGCGGATCCTGATCGATCCCGCGGCGATCGACAACACCGGGACCACGACACTCGATGACTGGCAACCCGACCACCGCGGCCGCCTGCTCGCCTACCAGATGTCTCAAGGCGGCGACGAGGAATCGCTGCTACGAGTCATGGACGTCGCCACCGGCGAGGACGTTGACGGGCCCATCGACCGCTGCCGGTACACTCAGGTCGCCTGGCTGCCCGACGGCAAGGCGTTCTACTACAGCCGTAGGCTGCCCCCCGGCGCGGTTCCGGACGGCGAGGAGCAGTACCACCGCCGGGTCTACTTGCACCAGGTGGGCACCGAACCCACTGACGACGTCATGATCTTCGGTGCCGGGATGGCGAAGACCAACTACTACTCGGTCTGGGTCAGCAGGGACGGCAGGTGGCTGATCATCGGTGCGGCCGCGGGCACAGCACCGCGAAACGACCTATGGATCGCCGACCTCACCGCGGCACCGCAGTCAACGCCCGAACTGCACGTCGTGCAGCAGGGAGTCGACGCGCAGACCGTCGCGCACGTGGCGAGGGACGGCCGGCTGTACCTCTGGACCGACCGGGACGCGCCCCGCGGCAGGCTGGCTGTGGCCGACCCGGTCATGCCGGGCCACGAGCACTGGCGCGAACTGGTGCCCCAGAGCCCAGAGGCGGTGCTGGCCGATTTCGCCATCCTGGACGGCCCGCAGCTGAGCCGGCCGGTCCTGCTCGTCGCCTGGACCAGGCACGCAGTCAGCGAGATCAGCGTGCACGACCTGGCCACCGGGGAACGGACCGCCGCCGTGCCGCTGCCCGGCCTGGGAACGATCGGCGGTCTGAGCGAGCGGCCTGAGGGCGGCCACGAAGCATGGTTCGGCTACACCGACAACACGACCCCGCCGCTGGTTATCCGCTACGACGCGCGCAGCGGCGCAGCGCGGACCTGGGAGCGCCCGCCGGGGCGGGTCGAGATCCCGGAGATCTCGACCCGCCAGGTCGCCTACTCCTCCAAGGACGGCACTGTCGTCAGGATGCTGGTCATCAGCAGGAGCCAGCAGGACGAGCAGACCGGGAGCCGGTCACCGCGGCCGACGGTCCTTTACGGCTACGGCGGGTTCGGCGTCAGCATGCGGCCCGGGTACGCGCCGTCGATTCTGGCCTGGGTCGAGCGGGGAGGCGTCTACGCGATCGCCGCGCTGCGCGGCGGCGGCGAAGAGGGCGAGGACTGGCACCGGGCCGGGCAGCGCGCCAGCAAGCAGAACGTGTTCGACGACTTTCATGCAGCCGCCGAGAAGCTGGTCGCCGACGGCTGGACCACGCGGGAGCAACTGGCCATCTCCGGCGGCTCGAACGGCGGGCTGCTTGTCGGTGCCGCGATCACGCAGCGGCCCGATTTCTACGCGGCCGCAGCGTGCTCCGCCCCGCTACTGGACATGGTCCGCTATGAGCGGTTCGGGCTGGGCGAGACCTGGAACGACGAGTACGGGACGGCGGCGGACCCGCAGCAGCTTGGCTGGCTGCTTTCCTACTCTCCTTACCATCACGTGCGGGACCGGACCAGCTACCCGCCGATCCTGTTCACCGTCTTCGATGGCGACACCCGGGTGGATCCGCTGCACGCTCGCAAGATGTGCGCCGCCCTGCAGCACGCCACGCCGGTCCCCGGGCCGGGTGGCCCGATACTGCTGCGGCGGGAGTCCGACGTCGGGCACGGGGCGCGCGCGGTACGCCGTTCCGCTTCTCTGGCCGCGGACACCCTCGCCTTCCTCGGTCGGCATACCGGCCTCAGCCGGTGAGCGGCGGCTAGCGGAGTCGGCCCGTCCGCCGAAATGCCGCACCAGGCCCGGTGCCTTCGCCGGCCGGCGAATATGGGAGGCGCTGGCTATTGAAGGGAGGTCCTCGTGCACCCCGAGGTGCTTGCCGCGGCGCTGAGAACCGCAACCCCGTCCCCGGCCCACTCGCTCACCGCAGCCTGTGGACGCAGCCCCGGGATCGCCTGCCGCCTGGTATGGGACGTGACGCACAGCACCAGGGCTGCCGACCTGACCACTGTCTATTTCGCCGGCCCGGCTCAGCTCGTGATCCGGATCGGCTACGTGGCCCTGATCGCGCTGGTGCTGCGGCTGGTGGCGAACCGGGCCATTGGCAGGATCACGCTCAGGGCAGCGCGAGAGGGAGGGGACGGCAGCGACCGGACCCGCACGCTGCTGTTCCGCGAGCGGCGGCAGCAGCGGGCGGCCGCGCTCGGCGCCATTCTGAGCAACGCCGCCTCGCTGACGATCTTCGGTATCGCCGCCGTCATCATCATCGGTGACATGGGGCTGAACCTGGCACCCGTGCTGGCCAGCACCGCCGTCCTCGGAGTGGCCATCGGGTTCGGCGCCCAGAACCTTGTGCAGGACTTCCTGGCCGGAATCTTCATGCTGCTCGAGGACCAGTACGGGGTAGGCGACGTCGTCAGCGTCGGCCCCACGACGGGAACCGTCGAGGGGGTGAGCCTGCGGATCACCCGCCTTAGGGACGTGAACGGCGTCGTCTGGCATATCCGCAATGGCACCATCAAGAAGGCCGGCAACGAGTCGCAGGGCTGGGCCAGGGCAGTAGTCGACTTCCCGGTTGCCTACCAGCAGAACATCGCCCAGGTGCGGCAGACGATGATGCGCACGGCCGAAGCCATGTGGCAGGACCCCTCCTGGCACGAGACGTTCCTCGAGGAGCCGCAGGTGTGGGGCGTGCAGGAACTGTCCAGCGATACCGTCCTGATGCGGGTGACGGCCCGGACCCTGCCGCTGCGGCAGTGGGAGGTCCAGCGGGAACTCACTGAGCGGCTCAAGAGCGCGCTCGACGCGACCGGCGCCAGCTCTGGCCCGGCTCTTGACGCCCACGCCGCCATTGACCCCGGCGCCGCCGGCTCCGCGGTCTCGACACCGGTTTCCGCCCTGACTGACCCGCCCGATGCGCCCGGCCAGGCACCCGTCGATTAGCGCGGGGACGTACGCTGGGTCGTGGCATGAACGAGACAACCGGGACGAGCTTCTACGAGGCGGTGGGCGGCGCGGAGACCTTCCGCCGCCTGGTGAGCAGGTTCTACCAAGAAGTGGCCACCGATCCCCTGCTCCGGCCGGTTTACCCCAGCCGCGACCTGGGTCCGGCGCAGGAGCACCTGCGCCTGTTCCTGATCCAGTACTGGGGCGGCCCCGGCACCTACAGCGAGCAGCGCGGCCATCCGCGGCTGCGGATGCGGCACGCACATTTCGCGATCGGGGAGGCCGAACGCGACGCCTGGCTGCGGCACATGCGCACCGCCCTCGACGACCTTGCGCTGGACGAAGCCCTGGACGCCCGGCTGTGGGACTACCTGGTGATGGCAGCCCACAGCCTGGTCAACCGGCCGACACGATCCGGCGGGCCGGATCTCGGCCTGACACCCGCCACCTGAGGGCAGGCTTCCTGTGCGTGTCAGCCGCGGGTGAGCTTGCGGTAAGTGACCCGGTGCGGACGTGCCGCCTCGGGGCCGAGTCGCTCGATCTTGTTCTTCTCGTACGCCTCGAAGTTGCCCTCGAACCAGAACCAGTTCGACCCGCCCTCCCATGCCAGGATGTGCGTGGCGATCCGGTCCAGGAACCACCGGTCGTGGCTGGTGATCACCGCACAGCCCGGGAATTCTAGGAGGGCGTTCTCCAGCGACGATAGCGTCTCCACGTCCAGGTCGTTCGCGGGCTCGTCGAGCAGCAGCAGGTTGCCGCCCTGCTTCAGGGTGAGCGCCAGGTTGACCCTGCCGCGCTCGCCACCCGACATCAGCCCGGCCGGTTTCTGCTGGTCAGGGCCCTTAAAGCCGAACGCGGCCACGTAAGCGCGACTGGGTATCTCGGTGTGGCCGACCCGGATGAAACTCTCCCCGTCGGAGATGGCCTCCCAGACGGTCTTGTCGGGATTTATACCCGAGCGCAGCTGGTCCACGTAGGAGATCTTGACGGTCTCGCCCATCCGGATCGAGCCGCTGTCCGGGTGCTCCTCCCCCGCCATCATCTCCAGCAGGGTGGTCTTGCCGACCCCGTTCGGCCCGATGACTCCGACCAGCCCGTTCGGCGGCAGGCTGAAGCTGAGGCCCTCGATCAGCATCCGGTCATCGAAACCCTTGGACAGATCGCTGACCTCGACGACCAGGCTGCCAAGCCGCGGCCCCGGCGGAATTTGGATCTCCTCGAAATCCAGTTTACGGCCCGCGTCGGCCGCGGCGGCCATCTCCTCGTACCGCTGCAGCCTGGCGCGGTTCTTGGCCTGGCGCGCGCGGGGACTGGAACGCACCCATTCGAGCTCATCCTCCAGCCGCTTGCGCCGCTTGGCGTCCTTCTGGCCCTCCACCTTCAGCCGGGCGGCCTTGGTCTCCAGGTAGGTGGTGTAGTTGCCCTCGTACGGGTAGGCGCGGCCGCGGTCAAGCTCGAGGATCCAGCCAGCCACGTTGTCCAGGAAGTAACGGTCGTGGGTGACCGCCACGACCGTACCCGGGTACTTCTCGAGGTGCTGCTCCAGCCAGAGCACGCTCTCGGCGTCGAGGTGGTTGGTCGGCTCGTCGAGCAGCAGCAGGTCGGGTTGTTGCAGCAGCAGCCTGCAAAGCGCCACCCTGCGGCGCTCGCCGCCGGACAGCACGCTCACGTCGGCGTCCGGCGGCGGGCAGCGCAGGGCGTCCATCGCCTGCTCGAGCTGACTGTCCAGGTCCCACGCCTCCCTGTGGTCCAGTTGCTCCTGCAGTTTGCCCATTTCCTCGAGCAATTCATCGGAGTAGTCGGTCGCCATCTGCTCGGCGATCTCGTTGTACCGCTGCAGCAGCGCCTTGGTCTCGGCAACGCCATCCTCGACGTTGCCGAGCACCGTCTTGGTCTCGTCCAGCGCGGGCTCCTGATTCAGCACTCCCACAGTGAACCCGGGCATCAGCCGGGCGTCACCGTTCGAGGGCTGTTCCTCCCCGGCCATCATCCGCAGCAAGGTCGACTTGCCGGTGCCGTTGGGCCCGACGACGCCGATTTTCGCGCCGGGCAGGAACGCGAGGGTCACGTCGTCGAGCACGACCTTCTCGCCGTACGACTTCCGGACAGCATGCATCTGATAGATGAACTCGGGCATGTCTCCAGCGTACGGCCAGCCGAGGCCCGGTCAGAACGGAGCCGCCGGGCTGCCCGCCTGCTGAGCCAGCGCGTCGATCGCACTGTCGTCGAACATGTAGTGGTCAGCGGGGGCGTCGGTTTCCGGCGCCGGCGCGCCGTTGGCCGTCACGAGCGCGTCCCCGATCTCGCCGCGGTCGGCGTCAGCGCCGTAGGTGCCCGCCTTCTCGCCCGCGGCGAGCCCGGCCGCATGCTGGTCAGCCGTCTTGCCTGCCGGCTCCCAGACCCTCCGGAAGCCCGCCACCCCACGGCTCAGGTCGTGTCCGAGAGTGTTCGCCTCCACGTCAACGGAGATTCTGCGCTGCCCGTCCTTGGCGGTGAACGGCCGGACGTCCAGCCGGCCTCGCAACAGCACCGGGTCCCCCTTGCGCAGGCAAGTAGCCAGGTTCTCGGCAAGCCTGCGCCAGCAGGTCACCCGCACGAAGGACGTGTTGGCGTCGACCCACTCGCCACTGGCTGAATCCCGTCGGCGGGTGGTCCAGGCCACGCGCATCGTCAGCCTCGGAATGCCGTTACCGACCTTCACGTACGTGGGCTCGGTGGCCACGTAGCCGATCAAGCTCACCTGCGCCTCATTGAACATCTCGATCCTCCTAAGCTCTGCGGTGCCGGCGCCGGTCGCGCTCGCGCTGCCGCTGCGGCGGCGCGGCGCCGCCGGGCTGCCCCTCACGGTCGCCGGCCCGCCTTTCGGCAGCACCTGCTCGGCGAGGTCCTGTGGACACGGCAGATCCCCGATGCCGGCCTGTGGATGAGCGCCGAGAAACGCCCGCCCCGTGTGGCATGATTCGCCCTGCGCAGGCCTGCGGGCCGCCGCGGTCAGGCCGGAACCCGCTCCGACGGCTCGGCAATTACGTCCACGAGGGCCCCGTTGCGCATGACCGTGATCGCGAGCGGCTGCCCGATTGCCTCGTCGAACATCAGCCGCTGAAGGTCCTGCGCCTTCTGCACCGGTCGCCCGTCGGCGCTGATCAGCAGGTCCCCCGCCCGAAGGCCGGCCCGGGCGGCCGGACCGCCCGGCACCACCTCGGCCACCCGCAGCCCGCTGCGCCGACCGAACCGCTCCTGCAGCGCTGCGGGCAGCGGTGCCGGCCCGCTGACCAACCCGAGGTACGCGCGACGGACCCTGCCGTGCTGCATCAGCGCCGAGATGATCCGCCTGGTGGTGGCGTTCACCGGTACCGCCAGCCCAAGCCCGACCCCGGCCACCGCCGTGTTGATGCCCACCACGCGCGAACGCGCATCTGCCAGGGCCCCGCCCGAGTTGCCCGGGTTAAGCGCGGCATCCGTCTGAATTACGTCTTCGACCAGGCCGGCCTGGCTCCCGCGGGTCGGCAGGGAACGGCCCACCGCGCTCACAACTCCCGCCGTCACCGAGCCCGCGAGGCCGAGCGGGCTGCCAACAGCCACCACGAGCTGCCCGACGACAAGCTGGTCCGCCTCGCCGAGTTCGGCGGGCGGCGGCGTCGGCCCGCCCGCGCGCACCACCGCCAGGTCGGAGAGCGGGTCGGACCCGACCACCGTGAACGAGGCGCTCGTGCCGTCCGAAAACAGCGCGGTCCCGCTCGGGGCCCGGCCGACGACGTGCGCGTTGGTCAGCAGGAACCCGTCCCCGGTGAACACGACGGCGGAGCCGAGGCTCTCTACACCCCGCCCGCCCGGCCCTTCCCGCCCGCCCGGCCCTTCCCGCCCGCCCGGCCCTTCCCGCCCGCCCGGCCCTTCCCGCCCGCCCGGCCCTTGCGGCACCCTCAGGCTCGCCACCCTCGGCGTGAGCTCGGCGGCCACGCCCGCAACCACCCGGGAGTACGAATCCAGTGGCTGATCAGATTCCATGGTCACCCCTTCCGCTCAAGTTAATTACAACATTACACTTGAACGCAACGCCGACGGGCGGGCCAACGCGCCCCCCTGCCCTCGGCCGACGCATCCGAACGCAGCCGACGGGCGGGCCAACGCCGACTACGCAACGCCGGCCGCGCGGTTCGGGCAGACCCGGTAGATTCGACGGATGCCAGCCACCGTTCCGACCATCCTGGCGACCTCGGGCGGATTGCGCCGGGGATCGCGCACCATGTTCGAGTTCGCCCCGCTGATCCGGCACGCGGTCGAGCTGTCCGGTGTCTCCGGCCGCCCTCCGCGGATCTGCCACATCGGCACGGCCGGCGGGGATCAGCAGTGGTTCAACGCCCTCTTCGGCGAGGCAGGCCAGGCCGCCGGGATCACGGTGACACACCTGAACCTGTTTCCCATGCCGAGCACAGCGGATCCCGCCGCGCTGCTGCTCGGCCAGGACGTCGTCTGGGTCGGCGGTGGCAGCGTGGCGAATTTGCTCGCGATCTGGCAGTTGCACGGCCTGGACCAGGCGCTGCGAGCCGCCTGGCAGGCCGGGGTAGTGCTGGCCGGCGTGTCAGCCGGCTCGGTGTGCTGGCATGTCGGGGGCACCACTGACTCGTTCGGCCCCGACCTGCGGCCGGTCACCAACGGACTCGCCTTCGTGCCCTACTCGGCGGGAGTGCACTACGACTCCGAGCCCCAGCGCCGACCTCTGTACCAGCGGCTGGTCGGGTCAGGGGCGCTGCCGGACGGCTACGCGACCGACGACGGCGTCGGCATCGTCTACCAGGGAACCGAGTTTGTCGAGGCTGTCTGCGAAATCCGCGGCAAGGGCGCGTACCGAGTGACCCGGGAGGGCGAGCGGCAGCAGACCGGGGCACCAGGTGAAAGCAGGGCCAGGGAGGAACGGATCGAGCCGCGCGTGCTTCCCGGCTCTTCCTGACCGCGCGAGTTAGGTGCCGGCCGCGACACGGAACTCGTCACGGAACCGCAAATACTCGGCGAGTTCCTGCTCGACCGGCACGACGACCATGTCCCGGGCGACATCCCCGATCTTGGCGCTCATCGCGTCCTGCACCTCCTGGCGCTCCCGCTCGGCGCAAGCTCGCACCAGCCTCATGCAGGCCCACGCGGTCAGCCAGCCCAGCAGCAGGAACGCCGCGATCATGACGATGATCCAGGGCAGCAGCGAGGCGTCGCCGAACAGGCGGGGCACGTTGCCCGCGGCGTGGAAAACGCCGAACGCCAAGAGCGCCACGAGCCACGCCAGGCTCACGATGATGCAGCCGAGCAGCAGTCCCTGCAGGACACCGACCATCCGCCACCAGGTCACGATCTTGCTCTCGTCCGGCAGCGACTCGCTCATCGCGGCGCCAAGGGCAGACGGGATCAGGTTCGCCCTAGACCGCACCGCGAACCGGGTGGTTTGTGACCAGGGCTTCGGCAGCGGCGGGCCGATCTGGTCGGCGAGCTTAGTGAGGGCATTGTCAATGTCGGCCTGCTGCGCCCCGGTAGGCACCGAGGTCATGCTCTTGACCTCGGCCCACAGCCGCCCCAGCCGGACCTTGCGCACCGGGTCGCGGCCAGTGAGCCGTTCGGCCAGCCAGGCGATGGGCCAGCCGACATAGTCCACTGCCCGTAGTTCCCGGGCGCTCTGCAGTGCGTCTGCCACGGCCGACACGCCGACGGCCCGTGAGAAGGCGGCCACCAGCTGCCGTACCAGTCCGAGCGGCACTGGGTCGGCGACGGCCCGCTCCTGGCCAGCTGGCGCTCCCCCGGCATCGGCCTCGGGCTCGGCGCTGCCGCAGCCCGCAGGGGAAGATCCTTGGGCCGACCCGGCCGTGTGCGGCTCGAACTCCGCCGCGATGCCGTCGAGGTCGGCTGAGATCCTCGCCGCGGTCACCTTCCGGTCGGCTACCGTCTGACCCAGCAGCGTGCGCAGCTGGTCCATACCCGACCCGGTCTCCGCGGACGTGACGAGCAGGGCGGCGTCGTGCAGTCCCTCGGAATCGAGCAGGCGGCGCAGGTCGCCGACGCAGTCCTCGGTCTCCTCGCCGCTGAGCAGGTCCGACTGGTTGAGGACCACGGCGATCACCTCGGAGTGGCCGGCCAGCGGCACCAGATACCGCCGGTGCACCGCGGCATCCGCATACTTCTGCGGATCGAGCACCCACACCATGAGGTCGGCCATGCCGATCAGCCGGTCGACCTGATCGGACGATCCGCCGACGACGGAGTCGTGATCGGGCAGGTCGAGCAGGACGAGACCGTTCAGTGACGCCTCGCCGCCGTCAAGCGCGCTCCCCCGCGTATAGCGGTATCTGCGGGGGACGCCCAGCCATTCCAGCAAGGCCCCGGAGCCCGACCCCCCCCAGACGCAGGCATGCGCGTCCCTGGTCACCGGCCGGGTCACTCCGACGGCCGACAGATCGGCGCCAGCCAGCCGGTTGAACAGCGCGGACTTGCCGCTGCCGGTGCCGCCGGCCAAGACCACGACCGTATGATCGGCGGACAGCCGCAGTCGCTCGCCAGCCCGGTCCACCAGGTTCTCCGCGTCACGGAGCAGATGGTGGCTGAATCCTCCGTCCGCGGCGCGGGGCGCCGCGATCTGGATCAGCCGGGCCATCGCGGTGAGCCTCGCCGGCAGACCAACGACGGGCGTCCCTGCCCTCGGCCCCTGCTCCGGCGGCCCGTGCCCAGAGGACCCGTGCTCCGGCGACCCGGGCCATGGCGGCTCGGCCGCGGCTGGCTGTTCCCGCGGCGGTACGGCCGTGGCGGCATCGGTCTTCACCGGCGCCGCCCAGGCGGGCACGTCCGGCACGAACCCGGGCGACCGCGAGCGCAGCGGCCGGGCCGGCGCCGGGTCGGCGGCCTGCGCCTCCGGCGTCTCGGCGCCGAATATTTCCCATGGCGGCCTGCCAGCCGTCATCGTGAATCCTCCAGTGCCTCGACGGTCTGGCGCAGCGTCACCGGGGCGTCCTCGTCCGGGGCGCCCGCAGCGCTGATGACCGCGGCGAAGCGCTGCACCTCCTCGCGGAAAAGCAGGCTGATCTTGTCGTGCAGGTCCTGGCGCGCGCGCGCGCCGAGGTCCCGTAGCGGTCCCGCGCCGAAAATAGACGTGAGCAGCCGCTGGGGCACGGCGCTCGTGCCTTCGGTGACGGTCACGCCACCCGCGGCGTACCCGAGCATGCCGATGGTGAATACCAGTGCCAGCGACTCATCGTCGAAGGACACAACGCGCGCCACAGACCGCTTGGTCACGTTCTCCACCCGCACCAGGTCGATCACATGATCTTGCCATGCGCTGATGGCCCGGACCGAGCGGACGGCCAGGTCTGGCGAGGACCGTGCCAGGGCCACGACCCCAGCCGACCCGGCGTCCCGCGGTGCGCGGTGAGCCTGGCCAGAGGGGATGAAATCCAGGCTGGCCGCGAGCTCGACCGGGGAGGTGTCCGGCTGACGCTCCGCCTCCGCCGCTTCGCGGATCAGGGCGGCGCCTGCCTTGTGTTGCTGCCACGCGGTGACGGCGTCTTCGGCGGCCCGGTCGGCGAGCGCGGTGACCAGCGTCTCCAGCCCGTCACGCACCGCAGTCTTGAGCGCCTTGGCCCGGACCGGCATGCGCCGCTTGCGCTGGCGCCCCACGGGCCGGCCGGCGCGGCGCACTTCCAGCATGCGCAGCAGGTCCCCGGTTCCGGTGAAGTCCTGCCAGCGGGCCAGGATCTCGCCCCGCAGCAGCGAGCCGTTCCGGGTCGCCTCGTCAAACTCGGCGAGCCCGGCCCCGTAGGAACCTTCGGCCAGCGATCGCAACTCCGAGCGCAGGGCCAGCTGGGTCTCCACCGCCGCAGCCAGGGCGGGGATCCTGCCCCGGAACGTGTCGAGCACCCCGGACATGGTCTGGGTCAGCACCGAAACGCGTCGCTCTTGCATCGACGACGTGTCGTCAAGCCACTTCCGGACCGGCCCGTAGACCTCGGCGGGCAGCATGCCGTCGGTAAGAACGGTCTCGGGGATCACGAAGCGCTGCACTTCGGCCAGGCCATTGGCCGCCAGCATCGCGTCGAAGTGCGAGCTGAGCTGCCGCGCGGATGCCGGCGCCACCCTGGACAGCACGATGGCCAGCGCGGCGTCCCGTTCCTTGGCCTGCTGCAGCAGTTCCCACACGGCCGCGTCGGCGTAGCGGGCGGCACTGGTCATGAACAGCCACAGGTCCGACGCGTCGAGGAACTGATGCGCGAACTCGCGGTGGGCCTGCACGACGGAGTCGATGTCGGGTGTGTCCAGCAGGGCCACGCCCTCGGGCATCCCGTCACTCTCGGCCAGCACCAGCAGCCCGTCGCGCCCGGGCATCGCCAGGCCCTGCTGGCGCACTCGCGGCAGGGTCGGCAGGAAGACGTTCTCGGCGAACCACCGCGCGTCACCGGGATGGCAGGCCAGCACCGGGCTGTTGGTCGTGGGCCGACGTGTGCCGGTGTTGCTGACCTGGGCGCCAACGAGGCTGTTCATGAGCGTTGACTTGCCGGCCCCGGTGGACCCGACGAGGGCGACGAGGACCGGGGCCCCGGATTGGCGCAATCGCGGGAGCAGGTAGTCGTCGATCTGGCTGAGCAGTTTCCGCCGCTGCGCCCGAGCCTCGTCGACGCCTGGCGATTCCAGGCTCAGTGGCACCTCGACAATCACGTGCCTCAGCGCCAGCAGGGCGGACTCGAGCCTGCGGCCGTCCACTCGCACATGCGGCTCGACCTCCTCGGGCTCGGCCGGGCCGCCGCTGACGGGCGGTGGGCTTGCCGCCTGCCGGTCGTCCCGCGGAACGGGCGCGCCGCCGCCGACCTGGGCGCCGTCCGGCGCCGAGGCCGCGGTCACGCCCGGTCCCTCAGTCATTGCGCACGGCTCTCGGCGCCGGCGAACTGCCGGTGCCGGAGCCTCCCTCCTCACCGGCTCCACTAGCCCCCCCAGCGGATATCACCTCGCCCCGGGCCCCGTCGGGCACGAACGTCCCCCACGGGACTGAAACCTCCAGGCCGCCGCAAAGCGCAGCGATCTGCTCGGAGATGGTCACGACCTCTCCCACCACCACGACCGCCGGGGGTTTCAGGCCGACCTCGGCGACATTACGGGCCACGGTATCCAGTCTTGCGTAAATTGTGCGCTGCGAGGGCAGCGTACCGTCGGCGATAACGGAAACCGGAGTTCGGGCATGACGTCCGTGCCTTATCAGGGTATCGGCTACGACCCCCAAGTGCTCCGTGGCCATCAACAGGACCAGCGTCCCGGCTGACGAGGCGAGCGCGGGCCAGTCCACCGACGACCGCTCGTCTCCCGGAGCGACGTGCGCCGATGCCACGACGAACTCCTGCGCGATCCCGCGGTGCGTCAGCGGGACTCCCGCGGCGGCGGGCACTGCCGCGAGGCTCGAGACGCCCGGGACAACCGTAACCGTGATTCCGGCTCGCAGGCAGGCAAGGACTTCCTCACCCCCGCGGCCGAAGATGAACGGGTCCCCGCCCTTGAGCCTTACCACGAACCGGCCTGCCCGCGCGTGCGTGACGAGCAGCGAGTTGATGTGCTCCTGGGGCACGGCGCTGCCCCGGGGGACCTTGGCCGCGTCGATGATCTCGACATCGGGCCCGAGCTCGGCGAGCAGGGACCGGGGGGCGAGCCGGTCCGCTATGACCACGTCGGCCTCGTGCAGCAGATCACGGCCGCGGACCGTGATCAGTCCGGGGTCGCCCGGCCCGCCGCCGACCAGGGCCACGCCGCGGCTACGCACCCCGCCGCGCTCCGCCCCGCCGCGCTCCGCCCCGCCGTGCTCCCTGGAGCGGGGCCGCCCATCCCCGGCAGGCCCGTGGCCGGGCGGCTCCTGGTAGCCAGCCGCTATCAGGCCGGAGACCAGCCCCGCGACTATAGCGTTACGGATATTCGAGCTTTGCCGTGGATCTCCGGTCAGGACGCCGACCTGCACGCTCCCGGCCCGCCCCGCGGCCGGGGTCCACGCGCGCGAGGCGGCCGCGTCATCGGCCCGGACGCACCAGATCCCCGCGGCGTCGGCCTCCTCGGCAACGGCGGAGTTCACCCCGGGGTCACTCGCGAAGGCCCCGATCAGCCAGGAACCCGCGCAGTCACCGCGGGCGTAGCCGCGCCGGGCCCAGCGGACCCGGCCGGTCGCGGCGAGTTCGGCCACCGGAGGGCCGAGCTGCGGCGAGATGACGACGACGTCGGCTCCAGAGTCGAGCATCGCGGGGATCCGCCGGGCCGCCACCGCGCCGCCGCCAATGATCGTCACGCGGCGGCCTGCCAGCCGGAGCCCGAGCAGGTACGGCGCGTGATCGGTGCCGACCATGAAAGACCCCGATCCTTCTCCGATCTCGCAGGGCGTCGCGGCCGGCTTGCCGGGCCCTCCGCGCCCGGTCCGGTCAGCCCTTGTCCGTTACCCCGGCCGAGTCAAACGTTGCGACCTCCCGCAACGCCCGCGCCGCGCTCGTCGCGATGGGCAGCGCAAGCAGTGCTCCGGTTCCCTCACCCAGCCGGAGGTCAAGGTCGATGAGCGGCCGCAGTCCCAGGTGATCGAGCGTAGCCGCATGCCCGGGCTCAGCGCTCCGGTGCCCGGCCACGCAGCACCCGATCGCCGCGGGGGCCAGCGCCGTGGCAGCCAGGGCGGCGGCACCCGCGATCACGCCGTCCAGTATCACCGGGATGCGCAGCGCGGCGGCGCCCAGGATGAAGCCTGCCAGCGCGGCGTGCTCGAACCCGCCGAACGCGGCGAGGACCCCGACGGGGTCGGACGGATCCGGCTGGTGCCTGGCCATGCCCTGCCGCACCACGTCCACCTTCCGCGCGTAGCACGCGTCGTCAATCCCGGTGCCGCGGCCGGTCACCCCGGCGGCGTCGCGGCCGGTGAACGCGCAGACGAGCGCGGCCGAGGCCGTCGTGTTCGCGATGCCCATGTCCCCGGTGAGCAGGCAGCGGTTACCCGCCGCCACCAGGTCGCGGGCCACCTCGATCCCGACCGCGATCGCGGCTTCGGCCTGCTCACGAGTCATCGCCGGCCCGACGGTGAAATCGGCGGTGCCAGGCGCGATCTTGCGCGGGAGCAGGCCGGGAACGTCGCCGAGTTCCGCGCGGACTCCCACGTCCACGACGACGACCTCGGCGCCGGCCTGCGCGGCGAAGGCGTTGACGACTGCGCCGCCTGCCAGGAAATTGGCCACCATCTGCGCGGTGACCTCCTGCGGCCACGGCGTGACCCCGCGTGCGTGCACCCCGTGGTCAGCCGCGAAGATCGCGACCGCGGCCGGCTCGGGCACCGGAGGCGGGCAGCAGCCGGCAAGACCGGCCAGAGCGACCGACAAGTCCTCCAGCACGCCCAGCGACCCGGGCGGCTTGGTCATCCGGTCCAGCCGGTCCCGCGCGGCAGCCATCGCCGCGGAGTCCGCAGGCCGGACCGCAGCGCGCACGTCGGCCAGCAGGCTCGTGGCATCCTGCCCCGGCAGGCCGCGACGGCCGAACTCCTCGGCATGTACCGACCAGGCCAGCGGCCGCCTGCGGGCCCAGCCGACCGACGCGAGCTCCGGCTCCGGCCTGAACTCCGTCACGTAGCCCAGGCACAGGTAGGCCACGACCTCGAGATGGGCGGGCAGGCCGAGTTCGGCAGCCAGCTCCTGCTCGCCGAAGAAGCTCACCCAGCCGACCCCGAGTCCCTCGGCCCGTGCGGCGAGCCAGAGGTTCGCGACCGAGAGCACGCAGGAATAAGCCGCAGTCTGGGGCTGGCGGTGCCTGCCTATCGTGTGGCGCCCACCACGGGTCGGATCGCAGGTCACCGCGATGTTCACCGGCGCGTCGAGGATGGCCTCGGTCTTCAGGCGGTCAAAGGCCAGCGCTCTGGCGCCGGGCAGCGAGGCAGCGTACTCGCTGCGAGCCCGGTCCGCGAGCGCCTTGATCCGCTCGCGTCTATGCGGCTCAGTGATCACGATGAAGTCCCACGGCTGAGAGAAGCCGACGGACGGAGCGCGGTGGGCGGCGGCGATCACGCGGGTGAGCACCTCGGGGAGGATCGGGTCGGGCACGAACCCGCTACGAACGTCCCTGCGCTCCTCAATGACCCGGTAAACGGCAGCCCGCTGCTCCTGCGAATAGGAGTGCTCATTCATCGGCATCCTCCGGCGCCAGCGAGCCCCTGGTCATGAATCCCGGTCGGAGGGCGCCGTCGTCCCGGCGTCTCCCGCCGCGCCCCAGCCCGCGAGCGACCCGCTGGCGGTCGCTGCCGATCGGAGCAAAGCCTCCAGGGCCGCCGCGGCAACGGCTGCGCCGCCCTTCTCCGACACGTTACTCACCGACCTGATCCCGCTGGCCCGCAACGCGTCCTTCGCTTCCGCGGCCCCGAGGAACCCGACCGGCACGCCGATGACGAACGCCGGCTCCACTCCCCGGGTCAGGATCTCGGTGAGTGCCTCGGGCGAGCCGCCCGCCACCCACAGCGCCCCCGGGCCCACCTCACCGAACGCCAGCCTGACGGCTGCCGCGGGCGCCGAGATGCCGGCCGTCCGGGCGAGGCGCATGGTCAGCGGCTCGTCTGCCTTGCAGACAACCGGGCAGCCGGCTATCCCGGCCGCCACCATGGCGGCATCGACCACGACCGGGGCGCCCGCCGCGAGCGCGGCCACGGCCTCGGCCAGGTCTTCCTCTGCGCAGACCAGATCGGTCACGTAGTCGAAGTCGGCAGTCGCGTAAATGACCCGCTCGGTAACGTCGCGGCTGTGCCTGGGCAGGTGGGACAGGTCGATGCGCGAGCGAAGCACCCGGTATGACTCCTCCTCACCTGGCGGCACGCTGGCCGGCGTGCCGCCTGACCATGCCACCAGACCCTCACCTCCTCGGCCAGTACCTCATCTTTGCAGGTCCGCCCATTCGCCAGCGCTAACCGGCTCCTGGCCGCCCCTCGCCGGAACGAGCCAATCACGGCAGCGATGCGCGTGTCCGCCATCCCCCAAATCGAGACCGCCCGGCGGCGTTCGGCCGGATTAACTCCACGGCATCCGGTCATCACGAACTGACCAGGGCAAATGACTGGACGTTCGCAGCCGCGTGATCCGGGTCGCCGATACACTAGCCAGGCGCAGCAGCCTCGCCACGGCATAAGCGCATGCCTGAGCCGCCAAGGCTCACGGCCGCGCGTCCGGGAGACGTTCAGCGTTTTCGAATCTCTCTCTGAGGATCGTCGCATGCCGAACCGGTAGGCCCGAACAGCAAGGTGGCTCATGACAACTCACGTGAATGGAGCTCCCATGAGGGCGGTCGGTCCTCCCCGGGTGCTTGTGACCGGCGGGTCCGGGTTCATCGGCCGCCGCGTCGTGCGCTCGCTCCTGCAGGACGGTGCCGACGTTACGGTGGCCGACCGGCGGACATTTCCCGGCGGCGGTGTTCGCGAGGTCGTCGGGGACCTTCGTGATCCTGCGGTGGCAGCCGAGGCGGTGCGCCCGGGGACCGACGTCATCATCCACCTCGCAGCGGTCACGCGGGTACTGGTTTCGATCGAGGACCCGGCGACCACCCACCAGGTGAACGTGAGCGTCACGGCGGCGCTCCTGGAGCTGGCACGGATCCGCGGCGTTTCGGCGTTCCTGTTCGCCTCGACAAACGCCGTGACCGGGAATGTCGGCCGTGCGACCATCGACGAGCGGGTCCCGCTCCGGCCGCTCACCCCGTACGGCGCCACCAAGGCGGCCGCGGAGATGCTGGTAAGCGCGTACGCGGCCTGCTATGGCATGACCGGGTGCTCACTGCGCTTTTCCAATGTTTACGGTCCCGGCATGCAGGAAAAAGACAGCTTCGTTCCGCGCCTGATGCGGGCCGCTCGCGACTTTACGGGCGTAGAGGTGTATGGCGACGGCACCCAGCTCCGGGACCTGGTGCACGTGGATGACATAGTGGCCGGCCTGCTCGCGGCATGGCGGGCCGGGTTCAGCGGGCCGCTGATCCTCGGCGCCGGCGAGTCGGTGACGGTGAATGAGATGGTCGAAGCGGCGCGGGGAGTCACCGGGGCCGAGATCCCGGTCCGCCGCGTCCCGGCCAAGCCGGGCGAGATGCCGGCCGTCATCGTCGACATCTCCGCCGCGCGGGCCCTGGGCTACCAGCCGACGCACGATCTGAAGTCCGGTCTTTCCACCGTCTGGCCAGAGTTCTCGGAGGCAAAGTGACCACCGCTCACGTCGGCGACAACGAGGACATCGACGCCGGGGGCGTCCGGGCCTTCACCGAGGAGTTCGGCGACCGGGCGAGGCGGCTGCCTCCGATCGCGATCGTGATCGCCGCCTTCAACGAGGAGGGCGCCATCGGCCAGGTCGTCGAGGCGCTCCCGAGGACCGTAGCCGGGCTGGCCGCGGTCCCGATCGTCGTGTCCGACGGTGCGGTGGACGCCACCGCCAAGGAAGCCAGGATGGCGGGCGCACTGGTGTGCGAGGTGCCGGTCAACCGGGGGCAGGGCGCTGCGCTGCGGCTCGGGTACCGGCTGGCCCGCGAGGGCGGCGCCCGTTACATCGTGACCACTGATGCGGACGGCCAGTACAACCCTGCGGAAATTGAGACGCTGATCGCGCCGGTTCTGGCCGGCCAGGCAGATTTCGTGACCGGCTCGCGGACGCTCGGCAGCGAGGAGACCAAGGATCCGGTGCGGAAGCTGGGCGTGCGGGTCTTCGCCCTCGCCATCAGCGTGCTCACCGGCCAGCGGATCAGCGACACGACCTTCGGGCTGCGGGCCATGCGCGCCGAGGTGACCGGCGCGGTGCTGCTTGAGCAGCCGCAGTACCAGGCGGCCGAGCTGCTGATCGGTGTGATCACGCACGGATTCCGGGTCGCCGAACGCCCGGCCACCATCCACCGGCGCCAGGTCGGCAAGAGCAAGAAGGGCAACAACGCCTTCTACGCAATGAGCTTCGCCAAGGTCGTCATCGGGACCTGGCGGCGTGAGCGTCAGCGCCGGCTGCGCGGGTCCGCCCGGCCGGCGGGCGGCGAGCCGGGTGCTTCGGGGCGGTTAGCCGACGGGATCATCGCGAGCGATTCGGGGGCGGCCCCCGCCAGGACCTGGCCCGCTCGCTCGCCCGGTATGGCCCCCCCGGATCCGCGGTCGGCGAAGAGGATGTGATGGAAGATCAGGAACCTGATGACAAAGGTCACGCAGTTGGCCGCCAGGTACAGGCCCTGGGCGAACACAACCTCCTCGGCTCGGTGCAGGCCCAGGACGCGTGCCTCATAGTGGGCGAGCTTGCTCGTCCCGGTCAGGACGACGCCGACGCAGACGGAGATTGCCCAGAACGGCAGCGTCTCCTTGAGCAGGTGCGGCCTGCCCCGGCGCTCCCAGGCCCATCTGCTGACCACATAGCTCACCGCCGCCCCGGCCAGCCAGCCTGCCGCCCCGGCGATCCCGGCCGTCACGTGCGCCAGCTGGCAAATCAGGTAGGTCAGCTGGGTTGCACACAGCGCCAGCACCGCCGCGGGCGCGAAGCGGATCAGCCGCCTGCCGCTTCGCGTGCGCAGCCTTCGCCGCAGCGGCCCGGGAATCATGCGCCACAACGCTTCGGCGATCTTGGGCGGTACCGGGCTCATGGACGTCCTTGGCTGACTCAGGTCTCCGGGTCGGTAAGACAGGTATACAGTACGGGAGCCGAGGGAGGGCCTGGTTGCGTGGTCCTCCAGGTCAGCGGCTTGCCTTCCGCGCGAGGCGACCCGTAGTGGCGGCGCTTTGGCGTCACCCGGGTGACTCAGGCAGTTCGAATGCCGTTGTCAGCCTGGTTGGGTATAAATCAACGACAGATACGGACAAGGCAGGAGCACGATCATGAAGGTCTTGGTGTTGGGCGGGGACGGCTACCTTGGGTGGCCGACGGCGCTCCACCTTTCTGAGGTCGGTCACGACGTGGCTGTGGCGGACAACTTCGCGCGCCGCGGATACGACTTCGAGATGGGTGTGGATAGCCTGGTGCCGATCGAGTCGCTGCAAGCGCGTACGGCAGTCTGGCGTGAGCTGACCGGAAAGACCATCGGCAGCTACGTGGGTGACCTGTGTGATGCAGATTTCACCTATCACATCGTGAAAGACTTCTCCCCGGACGCCATCGTCCACTTCGCCGAGCAGCGAGCGGCGCCGTACTCCATGGTGGACCGCAAGCACGCCATCTACACGCAGACCAACAACGTGGTCGGCAACCTGAACGTGCTCTATGCCATTGCCGAGATCAAGCCGGAAATTCACCTGGTCAAGCTCGGCACGATGGGCGAGTACGGCACGCCCAATATCGACATCGAGGAGGGATGGCTTGATGTCGAGCACAAAGGCCGGAAGGACCGCGTGCTGTTCCCCAAGCGTCCCGGCTCGTTCTACCATCTGTCCAAGGTGCATGACAGCCACAACATCGAGTTCGCCTGCCGGATCTGGGGCATCCGCGCCACCGACCTCAACCAGGGCGTGGTCTACGGGCAGCAGACCCCGGAGACCGCCAGGGACGACCGGCTGGCGACCAGGTTCGACTACGACGCTGTGTTCGGCACCGTGCTGAACCGCTTCGTCATCCAGTCAGTGCTCGGCAAGCCGCTGACCATCTACGGTAACGGCACCCAGACCCGCGGCATCATCGAGATCAGGGACACGGTCCGGTGCATCCAGCTCGCCTGCGAGACGCCCGCTGACAAGGGCGAGTTCCGGGTGTTCAACCAGATCACCGAGTTCATGTCGCTGCGGCAGATAGCGGACACGATCGTGAAGGCCAGCCCGGACGTCGTCAAGGTCGAGCACGTCGATAACCCCCGCGTGGAGCTGGAGAACCACCATTACAACGTGGTGCATACGGGTCTGGTCGGGCTGGGCCTCCAGCCGCACCTGCTCTCGGACACGTTGATCGAGTCGCTGTTCGAGATCACGAAGCGGTACGCGCACCGGGTCCGGCCCGACGCCATGCTGCCGACGATCCAGTGGCGCAAGCCGTCCAGCATCATCTGCAATTAGATGGCCCGGTCGGCGGGATGGGGGGCGCCCCCATCCCGGCCGACGGGCGGGCTCAGCGCGCGGGCAGGCTCACATTGAGGTAGTCCTGGTCAACGTTAATGGTGTCGCCGCCGTAGGTTTGCGTGACATTTCCGTCGTACTGATGCACTCTGCGGTGATCGGCCCATTCGCCTGACCTTAGTACGGCGTCCGTGGTGTTGCGCTGCCCATTCCACAGAGCGTCGTAGATGATGTCGGGCATCGCGTACTTGCGGCCGAGGTATCGACGGGCCAGGTCCGCGATCCCGGCGCTGGAGCTGCTGTAGACCCCCGAGGAATATCCCAGGACATGGAGTCTCGACGTCCAGGAGGACAGGAAACGCAAGGCTTTCCTGGTCTGCGCCGGCGAGTACGCCTCCATGTCGTAGTACAGCGGAGTCCGAGCCGCGAAACCGAGCCGCTCCGCCTGCGTCACCGCGTCGTCGGCCGCTGCGCGGCCTTGATGGCCCGGATGGCGGCCCAGCTGATGGAACTCCGCTTGCGGGCCGACGTACAGCGGGATGAAATGCCACCCGGCGGCGGCCTCGCGGCTCAGCCAGCGGCGGGTGAGGTTGGGCTGGGCGCACGCCATGTCCGAGCCGCCAAGGTAGACGCCGATCGCCCGGTACGGTGATGCCCGGCGCCAGGCGCTCATGTATGCGGTGTCGGGGGCGGTGCAGGCGTCAAAGCCGAGACCGTGGTAGTCCGTGACCTCGGCGGCAAACGGCGGCGCGGCGGCGCTTGCCGCGGGCGACCGCGCCGCGTCATCCGGGTCCGGGACGTAAGGAACGGGAGCAGGCAGGGACGCGCTGGCGAGGATCTGGCAGATCAGCCCCGGTTTGCCGTCGAACGTAGCTGTGATCTTGATTTGCGGCGCGATCACCCTGATCTGCCGGGCGACCGGATTCTCGACCGACAACACGACGGATGACCGGGGAGCGGGCTCGATGAGCAGTGCCTCGGTCGCTCCGACGAGCGAGCTCGGACATACCTGGTCGCGCGCAGGGCTCCCCAGGTAGACCGCGTGCAGGTCAAAGCGCACGCAGGTGCGATCGTGCCTGGCCACGTCGATCACGGGCCAGGAGCGCGGGACTTCGAACGAGTATCCCCGGTAGGAGACCCGCTGCGCCGATGCGGCCTGGGCCGCCGCGGCGATGGCGCGCCCCGCGGCGGGCACAGCCGCAACAGCCGCAACGGCCGCAACGGCCGCAACGGCCGCCACAGCCCTGACCGGGCGCCCTGGCCATCTCGGGCGCGGCAGTCGGCCTGCGAGCATGCTGGATGCCCTCCCCCCCAAGGCGACCATCCGAGAGCGGCTTGGTGCTGCGGCGCTCCGCAGGCAGGCTACTTCTCTGCGGTGCGTCAACCATCACGACCCGCCGGCCAGGGATTAATTCCTCCGGGCGTCCTATGCCCAGTCAGGCATGGGGAATCCCGCCCAGCGGTTCGCGGACCTCGCTACTTCAGGGTCCGAACTGGCGACATTCGGGATGGGTGGCCGATGCATCGGTGTCCTCCGGCACCAGTATCTGTGCGGGCCCTCGCTGCTCCTACTTGCGGCCGGGCAGGCGCTGCAGGGCCCGCATCGCCGCTGTCATGGCCCGGGCGTACATCGCCGGCGGCACGCGGCCGGGCGGGGCAATGGGCACGAGGCGTTGCAGGGAGATGGTCTGGGTGTTGGTGTATTTGAGGATCCCGTGCTCGCCATGCCTGCTGCCAACCCCTGAGTCCTTCCAGCCGCCCATAGGCGCGTCGACGGACCCCCAGGTGGCCGCGTAGCCCTCATTGACGTTGACGGTTCCGGCCTCCAGCCGGGTGGCGATCTGCCGGCCGCTGCGGGCGTCCCGGGTCCAGACGGAGAAGTTCAGCCCGTAGCAGCTGTCATTGGCCCGCTCGATGGCCTCCCGCGCTCCCGCGACTCGGTAGAGCGAGATGACCGGGCCGAAGGTCTCGTCGGCGTACACGGTCATGTCAGGCGATGTGTCCGTCAGCACGGTGGGCTCGTAGAAGTAGGGGCCGATGTCGGGTCGTGATCGGCCCCCGGCCAGCACCGTAGCGCCCTTGCTGACCGCGTCATCGACCTGGCCGGCGACCGTGTCCAGCTGCTTCGCCGAAATCAGCGAGCCGACGTCCTGGCTGTAGGAGAGCGAGTGGCCCAGGCGGAGCGACCTGGTGGCCTCGACGAAGCGCGGGACGAACTCGTCCCATACCGCGGCGTGGACATACATCCGCTCCATCGAGATGCATAGCTGGCCGGTGCTGGAAAATGCTGCCCGCACCGCCCCGGGCACCGCTCTGGCGAGGTCGGCGTCGGCAAGGATGAGGAGCGCATTCTTGCCGCCGAGTTCCATCGAGTAATCGATCAGGCGCTTAGCCGCTTGAGTGGCGACCATCCGCCCGACCCGAGTGCTGCCGGTGAACATCAGGTAATCGCAGTGTTCAATGAGCGGCGTCCCCAGTTCCGGCCCCGGTCCGGTCACCACCTGCAGGACACCCGGCGGAAGGCCTGCTTCATCCAGCAGCTCAGCGGCCCGCAGCGCGGTGTACGGGGTCTGCCCGTCCGGCTTGGCGATGACCGCGTTACCCGCGACGAGCGCGGGAAGGGCGTCGCTGACGCCCAGCGTCAGCGGATAGTTCCACGGCGAGAGCACGCCGACCACGCCCTTCGGATGGTGGTACTCCCAGGTTCGCGTGAAGGCCGGAAGTGCGCCGGCGCGGCGGTGCGGTTGCAGGTAACGCGGGGCCGCCCGGGCGTAATAGCGGCTCGTCTGCGCCACGTCGATGATCTCTTCGAAGGCGTGCACGCGGGCCTTGCCGTTCTCCAGCTGGATCAGGTCAAGCATCTCGTCCTGCCGGTCGAGCAGCAGCGCGGCGAACCGCAGCAGCACCTTCGACCGCTCGGCCGCGCGCATCCGCGCCCACCCGGGTTGCGCCGCGCGAGCCGTGGCGGCAGCGGCCGTGACATCCTCCGGGGTGCAGTGCGGGACGTGCCCGATTATCTTGCCGGTCGCCGGCATCTCGATGGGGACCGTGTCCCGGGGCCCCGCTGCGGCGGCGCGCGCCGACAGCCCGCCGAGCAGCGGGCCGGTGATCCGCGGGCCGAGGAGCCTCGGGTCAGCGGTGGCCGGCCCTTGCGCCGACATCGTCATGGATGGCGCTCCTTCCCGGCACGGCTCGACGCGACCGCCGTCACCGACCTATCGGATCCCGGCACGGGGCAGCCGCAGCGCGGCGGGCGCGGCCGATGGCACGGCCGGCTTGCGTGGCTCGACGGGCGCGACGCGCCGGTAGGCCCCGCGGAGCGGCGGGCGTGGGTCGGCTTCGCCGTTGTTGGGCCACAGCGCCATGGCCCGTTCCGCCTGGGCGGTAATGGTCAGCGCCGGGTTGACGCCGAGGTTCGCTGAGATCGCCGAGCCATCGACCACGTGCAGCCCGGGATGGCCGTACATGCGGTGGTACGGGTCGATGACTCCGCTCTGCGGGCTGTCACCGATAACGCTCCCCCCGATGAAGTGAGCCGTCATGGGGATATCCACCATCTCGCCGACGCTGTTCAGCGGGAAGCCGCCGATCTTGGCTGCTATGCGACGCATTGCCTGGTTGGCCACGGGGATCCAGGTCGGGTTCGGGGCGCCGTGCCCCTGCTCCGAGGTCAGCCTGATCCGGCCGGACCAGGTGCGCTTGGCACGGACGGTGATCGAGTTGTCGAGCGTCTGCATGGTCAGCCCGATCACGGCTCGCTCCGACCAGTGATTGATCCCGAGGTAGAGCGACGCGAGCCGACCCGGATGGCGCGCCGCCTGCGCCAGCCACTTCACGCCGCGCGGCACCCGCCCGCCGCCGTCGGTCAGCAAGGTGCTGAGCAACCCCATCGCATTCGAGCCGGCGCCGTAGCGGACGGGTTCGATGTGGGTGCTGGGGTCCGGGTGGATGGACGAGGTGATCGCGACGCCGCGAGTGAAGTCGTGCTTCTTCCTGTTGCGCAGCGTGGTCAGAGCCCCGCCGAGCGCCTCGGAGTTCGTGCGGGCAAGCCAGCCGAGCCTCGCCGATATCTGCGGCAGGAAGCCCTGCGCCTTCATCGCGTGCAGCAACTGCTGCGTCCCCCACGTTCCGGCCGCGAACACCACCTGCCCGGCGGTGAACCTGCGCGCGGTCCGCCCTGGCCGCCACGCACCGGTGGCCACCGTGTCGACCGCGTAGCCGCCGTCCCAGGGCCGCACGCTGACCGCCGTGATCTGCGGGTGCACCGTGGCGCCTGCCCGTTCCGCCAGGTAAAGGTAATTCTTCACCAGCGTGTTCTTGGCGTTGTGCCGACAGCCCGTCATGCACTCCCCGACCTCCAGGCACCCTCGGCGGCGCGGGCCCGCCCCGCCGAAGAAGGGGTCGTCGACCTCCACTCCGGGCTCCTTGCGGCCGTCGCGGCCGAAGAACACGCCGACCGGCGCCATCGCGAACGTGCCTGAAACGCCCATTTCCTCGGCCACTTGCTTCATTACCTCATCCGATGGCGTCATCGTCGGGTTGCGCACCACGCCCAGCATCTTCTCCGCCTGCTCGTAATAAGGCGCGAGCTCATCCCGCCAGTCGGTGATGTGACCCCATTGCCGGTCGCGGTAGAAGGCATCGCCCGGCCGGTACAGCGTGTTCGCGTAGACGAGCGACCCACCGCCGACGCCCGCGCCCGCCAGGATGATCACGTCCCGCAGCAGGTGAATGCGCTGTATGCCTTGGCAGCCCAGCCTGGGCGCCCACAGGAAGTTCCGGGCGTCCCATGAGGTCCTGGGATACTCCTCGTCCGCGAACCGGCGGCCCGCCTCAAGCACGCCCACCCTGTAGCCCTTTTCGGTGAGCCGGAGGGCCGAGACGGCGCCCCCGAAGCCAGAGCCGATCACCAGCACGTCATAGTCATGGGCGGCAGCGGACCCGTTGCCGGCCTGCCTGCTTGCGTCATCAGCCATCAACCCATAGTGAACGGCCTTTCCCCTGGTGAGCAGGGCCAAAGGTCCCGTCAGGCTGGCCTGGCCCAGGTCAACACGGCCCGGCCGTGGGCAACACCGGGCCCGGCACAGTGGTATTTCGAGCGAGGCCGGCGGGGACGGCGGCGGGCGGCTGCCCGCGTATGCTCGGGTCGGGGCCCACCTCGGCTGTCACGGCAACCCTGGGGAACGCGCCCACCTCGGGCAGGCTGCCCTCCGAATGCGACCTGGGCTCGGCCGCCCTGTTGCCCACACGTGACCTTGGCCGTGCACAATTGCAGACCCCGGCGCCTGTAGCTCAGCAGGACAGAGCAGCTGCCTTCTAAGCAGCCGGTCGCAGGTTCGAATCCTGCCAGGCGCGCCAGCCGAAAAGCGCAGCTCAGGCCGTATATGCTTCCCGGCGGGGCGGCTCTCGATTACGTGTCGGGCTTCTCGTCGAGCATGGGCCCTTCGCCGGGTGCGTAGAAGACGGTTGTCCCTGGCGGTGCGTATTCGGTGTGCTCGGCGACTGGGATGCCGAGCTGGACCGGGATCACTCCCTTGATTTCGCGAGTCTTCGGACCGTCCCGGAGGGTAATCATGACCAGGACGTCCGCGTCGTAGATCACCGTGGTCTCCGTGAACTTGGCGTTGCTGACCACCCGGCCGCCGTTGGTATGGAGAATGCCGCTGCGGCGCTGGTATTGCCCGCCGCCCAGCAGGTCCAGGTTCAGCGATACCGGACCGAACCCGAGCCCGACGCCGGCTACTGCGGAGAAGCCAGCCGCCCGCCAAAGCTGGGAGGCACCGGCCTTCCGCTGTGATACCTGGTTCAGGATGGCCAGTTCGCCCGCCTTCGCTACCCGCCGGTACTCGGTTCGCAGGACCTGAGCGCGGGCCGCGAACTTCGCGTTCGGGTGCAGTATGCGGCCGAGAGCGAGCGGACTGAGCAGGACCTCGCCCCGGGTCATCGAGGGCAGCGCGGAAGACATCTGGTCATGGCGGAGGCCACCACGTACCGCCGGGGCGATCTTGCGCCACAGTCGCTCACCGTAGAAGCTCCGGGCCTCGATCTCGACCGCCTGGTGCAGGCCGCCGATGTCGGGCAGGCCGCGGATCACGTCCGTATCGCGAACGCCGCCAGCCGGGCCGGTCCGCCATATCCGGGGCGGCGGCTGCCAGACCGGTTCGCTGACGCGGGCCGGCGGCTGGGCCGCAGTGGGCCGCGCGCCCAGGAACTCAGCCTCTGCCGCTTCGGCGACCTGCGTGGACTCTAGCTGCTCGGACAGGAACCTGATCGAGGCCACGGAAGGGGCGGTCTTGACGCGCGCCTTGCCGAATCCCGGCTCGTGCTCCATGCGGAAGTGGAGCACGACGGAGCCGTCGAACGCGACGCCCCCCACTTTGGCCTTCGTCGTCGCCGCTGTCATCGTCGCCGTGCTGATCACGCTCCGTTTGCCGTGCCCACGCCTGCCGGAGAGGTTCCCGCCCGCCGAGGCGGCGACTGGCAGGCCGTGAATCGGTCCCGTCGTCGCCCGGACCGAGGCGACGGCGCCCGTGCTGGGCAACTCGGTAGCCTCCGCATCCATCCGCACCCGGTCGAGAGCCGTCCCGACATTGAACTCGGTCTGATCGGTGTTGCTGGCTTGCGCAGCGGCGATCAGTTCCGCGGTGATCGACACCTTGCCCGTCAAGCCCGGCGGCGCGGCTACCACGATCGGGGCCCGGGCCATCATCCCCTTCATCTCGTAATGGACCCGCTGCATGCTGACTTCATCGAGGATCTTGCGCCGCATCGCGGCCCAGTGCCGGCCGAAGACCTCCCGGCCGGTCTTCTGCACGCTCGCCAGCAGAGCCGTGACGCCGGTGCTCCGGTCCGGCTGCGGCAGCGGCGCGACGTCCTGCACGATGTCCGACGAGGACAGCCGGAACTGGCGGCTGATCCGGTCGGGCACCGTGAAGAACTTGGCGGGCGCCTGGCGAGTGGGTCCTTCGGGTTGATCGAGCAGGGCGTCCCGTTCCGGGGTCATCACGTCGCCGACGACGGCCACCTCGCGCGCCTCGCCGGGCACGGTGAGCCTGAATCCGGCCCGGCTCAGGTTGAAGCTGACGTGATAGACCACCTGTCCGCGGAAGATCGCGCCGTCCTCGACGGTCTTCCCGGTCGAAATGGCCCGGCCTCCGGAGGAGACGACCCAGTTATGATGCTGGTCGGACTCCCGCGTGACCTGAACGGCCGTGCTGACGGGGTGGATCTTGAACCGGCCGAGCATGCCCAGTATTCTGCGATGCAGCCCGTCGGTGCTGGTGCCGCCCGAGCTGATCGCCACCGTGCCGTTCTCGAACTCAACATCCGGCGCAGGCCCGTGGTAGTTCACGTGCCGCACGCTGGCGGTCACGGTAACGTTTCCCGACCAGCCATTGCCTGACACGGGGACCACCACGGCATCGCCGTTGGTCATCGTCGGGATCAGCGGCTTGACCGCGGCAGAGTCGAGCTTGGCGCGGATGTCGCGGCGGGACTTGTCCCAGCCCGCGCCCAGCGCGGGTGCCAGCACGCCGCTGATGTGCTCGACAAGGTCATTGCGGTCGTCGGGGAAGCTGAGCACGAAGTCTGATCCGCCGAGCCTGCCGTCTCGCAGCCGCTGCGGCGGGAGCAAGTTTTTGACCGGCCCGGCCGCCAGGTAGCCGCTCGCGGCGGTCGCCAGGTCCGTGCCAGTCCCGACGAACTCAGCGAGCGGGAGATAGTCGGCGCGTGTTTGCGGAGCGGTCTGGTAACCGTCGTTCCATCCCTTCGCGCCGATATCAGTGAGTTTTCGGATATCGCCGGCCGGGATAGCGACCTCGAACGGCAGCGTCACGGTGAGCCGTTTCTTCTGGGCGCGACTCGACTGCTTTGCGGTCAGCACAAAGTCGATGTCCACGGTGCCGTCGAATATCTCCATGTTGACGGGGAACTTGGAGTTCGCGACGATCCGGCCGCCTGCCGTCGTCCGCCAGCCGGTCCGCCTGCGGTACAGGTAGCCAATGCTGGCGAGAAAGGTGTCGGTAGCCGGCGCCGCGGTGAACTGGCCACCGGGCTGGAATTGTCCTTGCACCAGCCACCACGCGAACCTGCTGTCGGACAGCCGGGTTCCGACATAGCCTTG
>Ga0335078_10000409_pt1 | contig 67729 bp, 54 predicted proteins | sample Lox_Sample_32_FD_206711 | JGI IMG/M metagenome (GOLD analysis project Ga0335078, IMG submission 206711) | Soil microbial communities from Loxahatchee National Wildlife Refuge, Florida, United States - Lox_Sample_3.2 | ecosystem: Environmental > Terrestrial > Soil > Wetlands | place: USA...
CGACCACTCTTCTGGCGGCCTGTTCTTTGAACTCAGGAGTGTAGGTTTTTCCTCTTGGCACTTGATCCCGTTCCTTTCCGGATAAGAATCCTAATGGATCCCTGTCCGGAAAACACGGGGCACCTCATCCCCCAGTGCGCGAGTACGCCAGGATCCCCTGGCTGCGATGGCCACGCGCCGCACGCCGCAGGCCCGGCACGGCAGCCTGCGGCCCGGTCGGCGGGACACCGCTTCGCACCGGGCCGGGCTGCACACGACCGGAGGAACGCAGACGCGAAAGCTGACAAGGGTCAGGCTGCCGGCGCACGGACGCGGCGGCAGGCGGCCAGCAGACAACACGTGGGAATTCAGCGCACTACCCGGGAGCAGCAGTACCGTGGGAGAGCCGCAGTGAACTGGCAGAATCTGATGGACCGGCTGGCGCCGCTGCGCAGGCAATGGGATCTGGCGGTGCTCGCCAACCTGGCGAGCGGGACCGAGCGGCCCAGCGACCTGATCGAGGCCATCAACGCGCAGGCCAGCGACGGCCGGCGGATCGGCTGGAAAGTCCTGAACGACACGCTCCGGCGGCTGGAAAGAAGCGGCTATGTCGCCCGCCAGGAAATGCCGGGCGTTCCGCGCGAGACACGGTACCGGCTGCGCCCGCCCGGGCGCCGCCTAATCTCCGCGGTCAGCCTGCTCGATACCTGGTATGACGATCACGAGTCACGTGATGACAGCCCCGGCGCGTCATCCGGCGAGCAGGCGGCAGGGGACGGGAACGACGGCAGCGGCACCGCGCGCACTCCCCGCTCGCCTGCAGCCTGAGCCCCCGGGACCACCCCCCGCTCGTCTCGCGTGCAAGCCCGTCCGGTGCCAGCTCCCCGGCTTCGGCTCTTGGTTTCCCGGGCCGGGAACCAGGCTGCAAGAACCGCGCGGTCACTCGCGCCTGCGTTGGGCCGCGATTACTGCAATCACGGATAACTGATGCCCAGGGTTCATGCCCGCGTGATGGCCCACACGAATTTCCCGTCGTTATTCATGTGGTGATACCAGCCCCACTGCTCGCTGATAGCTTCCACCAGCATTAGCCCCCGGCCGCTCTCGGCCTCATCGCTGGTATTCATTCGCACAGGAGGCACCGGGCTGGAATCCCACACGAGAATCAGGATCTGTGCCGAGTCGGACACTAGCCACAGCCTTACCGGAGAGCCTTGCGTCATCGCCCGCGAAGCCTTGACGGCGTTCGTGACTAGCTCGGATATCAGGAGTTCGGCGCTCTCGCAGAGGCTTCCGAGCCCCCATTCCCAGAGTACGTGCCGGGCATGCAATCGCGCGCATGACGCCGCGCTAACGAGGGCACCGAGTTCGAGGAAATCCTGCAGGGGCCACGGACCATTCATGCCGCGTGTCTGCTGTGTCACGAAAGGGGGAATCCGTACCCCAGCCCGGCTCACGAGGGGGTCGTCGCAGCTCCCTGGCGCCGCGACTGGCCCGCTTGCGGCAAGACGGGCGTACCTGGATGCGGCGGGACGCCGCACGGGCCTTGTATTGCCGTCCATTCGATGCGCTCCCTATGGCGTTCCGCGCGCTGGACGGCGCGTGAATCGTCGCGGCCGTTTCACGCCCGGCAGTCCGGCCGCGGAACCGCAGACCCGTATTGCCGGCATTTCCTGAGTCATCTTCTGTGCGCTCCTTCACCGCAGCGGTTCAGTCCGGCGCCCGCGCGGGAAAGCCGTGCGGCCCTGACCGCTCCAGCATGAATAATTCCGTCACTCGGAAACGTTTACAAGCCCGGCGGAATCAGCACCGAACCTTCCGTGAACCGGAAGATTTCAAGGCCCGCCAGTGACGCGCGTTCCCGGCCGGGTGGTATCCGATTCCGCATGCCGATGACATATGCTGTGCTCTTGCACGCCGGAAAACAGAAAGAACGGAGACAGGCATGGCCCAGAAAGTACAGACCTTCTTTATCGACGACCTCGATGGCAGCGAGGCAGAAGGCACGGTCCTTTTCGGACTGGACGGCACGCAATACGAGATTGACTTGAGTACGGACCACGCCAAGGAACTGCGGATGGCCCTGGCCCGCTATATCGACGCTGGCCGGATGGTCACCGGCTCCGCCCGGCGGGCAAGCCAGAACGGGCGCAGGACTCCTGCAACCGGCATCAGCAACAGCGAGGCACGCATCTGGGCCAAAGCGCACGGCGTCGAGGTCAAAGAGCGCGGCCGGGTCCCGGCTGACGTCGTCGCCCAGTACCGGGCGGCAACCGGCAGGTTAGGGCAACAGCCCTAACAGGAGTCCGGTCGCCCCGGCACCAGCAGGCCCGCGCCAGCTATCCCGCTCAAACGATCGGGGAAGCTGGCGCGGTCTTGCTGGTGCACTGGAAGAAACCGGTGCCCTACCCCGGTGCCGGTATCTCCCTCGTTCGCTATGCTCCCGGGCTCTGGATCACGCCGACCGCAGTGGCGAAAAGGACGTCATCCGCGACGCTATCGCCTGCCTGGGTGCGCGCCGCGGCCTCCAGCCGGCTGGCGAGGCTGGCGCCACCCCACGCCCTGGCGTACTCACCCGCCGCGAAGCGGATCTCGCGGTCGCTGCGCAGCGTGCTGCCCAGATCATCCGCGCAGGCGCGCAGGTACTCTCGCAGCATGGCTGAGTCACTGCCCGCCTGCCCGCCGCCGGCATCCGCCAGCTGCGTGGCCAGTGCCTCGCCGTAGCCGGGGTCATCGGCGGCCATCTGCAGGGTCACGATGGTCATGATGTTCTGCAGCTTGCGGGTCTCGGCCTCGTGGTTGACCTCGGCGCCTGGCTGGTGAACCCCGATGTAACGGCTGATCACCTCATCCCATTCGGCCTGGTCACGTCCTCTGGCGAAGCTCCCGTCAGGGCGGGGCAGCAGGCCGCCGGTGTGCTGGTAGGCGTAGATCCATGCCGGACAGATCCCGGCGGCTTCGAGCATGCCGACGGTCGCGGTCTCCAGGCCCGGCAGGGACTCCGGCCGCGGGTGGTCGGCGTCGGGGTCGAAGAACAGCGGATCGTCGGGCCAGGGCGGGCGGCCGAATTTCTCCTCAAACCGGCGGCACTGGGCCTCCAGCGCCGCCGCCTGGTCACGGTCCATCCCGATGACCTTGCTATCACGGGTGATCACCTGCGTGTAGCCCAGCACGAACGCCAGGCCGGTCAGCGCAGTCCCGGGCCAGCTATGCCAGTGACGATCCTCGGCCCGGACCGGATCGGTGAACGCCGGGATGCCGAACAGATGACCCAGCGTCGTGTCCGGGTCCAGCCCGCGCTGCGGCGCGGTCAGCAGCACGTCAGTGACGGGGATCAGCGGAGAGTCCTCGCCCAGCCCCAGTGCCCACGCAACGGCCCGGTCTCCTGCCTGCGACAGCTCCTCATACTCACCGGCCACCAGCCCGATATACAACGCGGGGAGCAGCACCGCCGCGTCATGGCGCGCATCCAGGCCAGCACCGCCCAGCAGGTGCAGGCCCTCCCGAAGCGCGTCCTGCGCCGTGCCGTCGTCCGGCAACCCGGTCTCGGTGGCCGCCCACAGGCGGGCGACGCGGTCGGCGGCGTCCGGTGCCGGGTCCGGGAGCGTGGCATCGTATGCCGGACCGCAGGCGAGGCGAGCGGAGGCTAGCGCGGTGCCGGGCAGCAAGCTGCGAGGGATCTTGCGCTGGTCCAGGCCCGCCGCCTCCAGCCGTCCTGCCAGCAGCAGCATCAGCTCGCCCTCATCGACCGGAAGATCATGGTCGGCGCTGGCGGCGAGCACCTCCCGGACAAATAGCTCGATGGCCTTCCAGTGAACGGTGCCCCGCATCAGCCGCAGCCACGCCGCCAGAGCGTTGGCGAACTCATACCCGTCCCTGAACCCCCGGGGCCAGACAGTGCCCAGGAAGAGCGTGTCCAGCGGGTCCAGCTCCGGATACCACAGCGGCTGATCCCCCTTCATCTGCGCCATGCCCAGCGCCGCGTAGCCGGGCGCGTACGCGCCCGCCAGGCCGACCTTGCCCGGCGGGTTACCGCGGACCAGCCGCGTGATGGCGGCTTCCGCCCTGCCCCTCGGGTCATCTTCCTGACCGGTGCCATCAGCCCCGCGGTTGCGTACCGCAGGGGTGCCCGGCGTCCCCATGTCCCGGCGGCGGCGCCGCGCTGCCTTGCCCACTCGCAGCTCCTCCCGCTGGACTCCTCAGAGACTACCCAGACGTCCGGCAACAGGATGAAAAGCCGCGCCGACCCATCGCGGCCGGGCGGCTGCCGGACCGCAGGCGAACGCAAGGATGACGGCGGATCAACCGTCGTCCTCGGGGGAGCTGGTGGTGGGCAGGGGCCGCTTAACTGCTTGGCCTGCCCGGCGGGCGGGATGATAATTACAGCCATGGCATTCGGTCCTGGCTGGCCCCCGGCAGGGGCGGCGTATGACCACGCCGGGCCGCACCCGTCGTGGGTGGCGTTGTCTCAGGTGGCGCTGGTTGCCGTTACCGACGCCTGCGCCGTCGCGTCGTCGGCCTGCCATGTCGCGCGCAGTGACACGGCGTCGGTCCTGGTATCCCTGGCCGGCACCGGGCGGTCGAACGTCTTCATCGGCGAGGACGTGGAAGCGGAGCTGCCGCAGGCACTGACGAAGGTGGCTGCGGACATGGGCGTCCCGCTCGCGGATGCCGAGCGCGCGCTGAACCGGATCGTGACGCGGATCCGGGTGGTGCCGCTGCGGATGGGTGACTACCTCAACCCCGCGATCGCGGCGATCCGCCACTGCGATCCCGAGTTGCCGCGCCGCGCCCGCGGCGACCCGGATGACCTGGGCACGGCGGCGGTCGCGGCGTTTCTCGCGCCCGCGGTCATCATCAGCAAGGACAGCGTGTTCAACCGGTTCGGCCTGGCGCTTCCCGCCGACCGGTGGACTGAGGAGGCCGCCCGCATGCTGGTGGCCGCCGGGTATGACGCGGCCCTCGAAGACGCTGCCCACGCCGCAGAGGTCGGCGCCCGGCTGCTATTCGGGGTCATCGGAGCTGCCAAGAACGCTGCGGTACGGAACCCGAAAGCCGCAATCACGACCGCGGTTATCGCCGGGCTGGCGGCCTGGTACTGTCACCGGCGCGGCTGGATCACGGGCGAGCACCTGCGCGCTGCCGGAGAACGGATAGCGTCCGCGGCCAGGCCGCTTGCCGAGCGGATCGCCGCGGCCGACGCCCGGCGTAACCAGGCACGTACCGCGCTCACCGTCGTCCAAGGGCATGGGTCAGTGTCCCTGGAGGAACGCTGTGCCCGGCACCTGGCCCGCCGGGCAACAGCCATGACCCCTGCGGACCTGTCCGCCGTGCTCACCGCCAGCGGCACGACTGTCAGAGCCGAAGCCGTCCGCGCAGTAATGGCGGCGCATCCGGCATTCACCCCGGACGCCCAGGGTGGGTTCATCGTCGGCAGGCCAGCCCGCGTACCCGTGATCAGCAGCGGGGCGCAGCCGCCGGGCGCGGCCCTGGACGGGTCGCTCGAAGGCCGGGACGCGGGGCGAGCGGAAATCGTGGCGGGACAGGTATCCACTCACGGAAGGCCGGAGCACGTTAACGAGGTGGCATGGGAACGTTTGAGACTTACCAACGGCAGGCGGTCGACCTCAACGGGGTCACCGATCCCGCGCGGCGCGCAGTAGCGCTCGCCGACCTGCGGGCGCTGGAGACGGAGGTCTCATCCGCGAGGCTGAACGGCTCCGAGCGCCGGTCGCTGCTGTTCACCTTGTCGTCTGTAATGATCAATCTCGCCTCCGACGCGGGCAGTGCCGACGACGTGAAGGTTGGCGTCAAGTGGGCTACGAGGCTGCTGGACGACGATGGATCGCCAGCCGTCCTGATTCTGCAGGCGGCGTACAACCGGGCCAACGGGCTGGCCGAGATGTTCGGAATCGAGGAGGCGGCCGGCCACCAGCCGCGAGTTCCTTCTTCCAGCCCCGCTTACAGGCTCGAACACCTGGACGGCCTGCGAGAAGTACGCATGCTATATCGGCGCGTCGGGAGCGATCCGCTCACGCCAGCGGGGATCCGCGGGCGCGCGTTGTGCAACCTCGGGAATGTCCTGGATGAATCGGGTCGCTGGGCCGAGGCCTACTCTGCTTACTCAGACGCGCTGCTGGCCGATCCGACCAATGGCAACGCGGCCGGCAACATCGCCGAGCTGCTGCGCCGCCGTCTGGGACGCCGGGTCGACCAGCGAGGACACCTGGCTGCCGTCTATGACCACTACGTGGCGATGGCGCAGTCGCTGCGCGAGCGGACCATAGAACTCGCCGGGGTCGCTGCCGCCGACCGCTGGGATGCCCTCGAACCGACCGGAAGCCCCGGTCACCTCAGCCATGCCGGTGACCACCTCGATGCGTACCAGCGCTGGATTGTTAATCACCGCCTTGCCCTCGTGGCATCCGTCGAGGGGCTCGGTTCCGACTCGGCGCAGTGGGACACCGCGTCAGTCGCGGGCATCGTGCGGGCCGCAGACGGACCGGTGCCAGGCATCTTCGCCGCGCTGAACGTCCTCAAGGCCGAGTTCCTGGTGGCGCGCCGCCTTGCATTCCGCGGGGAACAGATGTACGCCGAATCCGGTGGGCGGCAGCATCCCGATGACCCGGGCCTTTACACCGATACGCTAGACGGCGCCTTTTACGGCGAGGCCCCCGCGCTGCTCCTGCTCGCCGAGCGATCCGCGCTTGACGTGCTGGACAAGATCGCCGTCACGGCCAATGAGCACTTCGGGTCCGGCCTGCCGCCCTCGCGAGTGGAGTACTCAAATTACTGGAAGGATCCAAGGACCGGGCAGATCCGTCCGCAGCTGCGGCCGGGCGAAGCCGGGCTCCGGTCGCTACTGGCACTGGCCGAACTCGCAACCGACCTGAGCGAAGAAGGCATGTACCCCAGCGCCCGGCTGCTGCGCAACGCGGGCACGCACCGGCTGGTGCATGCGACCGAAGCTGAGCCAACCGGACCCACCCGAGACACGTTCAGCACCGTCAACATCCTCGAACTGCAGTCCGCGACCCTCCAAGCACTCCAGGTGGTCCGAGCCGCATACCTGTACTTCGTTGACCTCATCGACAGCCAGCTCGCTGAGGCACGCGAGACCGCCAGCGTCTGCTCACTCCCGAATCAGGAGTGAGCAGCTAACGGTTAGTTCTCAGGGGGATTTCCCGTGCTACCCGGACTCAACGGCGTTCAAGTCGGCGCCGTCTACCTGTCGCATCCCGCCATCCCTAAGCGTGGCGCAGCTCCCACGACAGGCCGGTCTGGCAGCCCTGACGGTTTGGCGTTTCGCGCCAGCCGACCGGCGCTGGGCCGTCGGCATGGGAGCCTTGGCGCGAGTGACGTCGGGCCGCACAGTTGGCGGCCCGAGGCAGGCCGCCAGTGTAGATCGACAGATCGACCCCCTACGCCCAAGCGCTAGTTGGGCCTACTGGATGATCCCCTCGATGCGAACTCCCGGCACTGCGGTGAACTGGCGGGTGGGGCCCACTCCGGGCAGGTGCCGACCGTCGTCGTACATGAGGGTCGGAAGCAGGAGCACGTGCGGAACGGTGCGGGGCCAACTACCGGATTAAGGCGGTCCAGGCCGCCGCACCCTTTTCAGGCGACAAGATGACCAGCATCTGCGCACCGCGTGATAGTGCCACGTAGACAATCCGTTTATTTTCACATTCTACAAGACTGTGGCCGAATATTTTCGACCAGCTGCTTGATGCCTGCTTGCAGTTGCAGGAATTTGTTTTCGCCCTCGTATATAGAAGTACTCCGTCATAGGTCTCGCCCTTGACCCCATGCACAGTCGAGAACAACAACCGCACCTTGCCATGAGACCGATGCGTGACATAGGTCCGCTCATCCCTTGCTCCAAACAGCGATGCGATCACCCGGTTCTGGTTCGCCGCGCTCTTGCCGAAGCGCTCGCACTCTGCCTTGATGGTGCGCAACTGCCCAGGGGACAGGCCCTTGAGCGCAACGCCGCAGTACGCGGCGCAGTCCGATATCGTCACGTCGGATTGACCTGGCAGCCTCGCTGCAATGACCTTTAGGTCTGCGAACATAGCGATCCGGTAGTCGAGCAAGTTTCCGGCACCGCCGCACCAGTCACGTATGAGTATGGCACGCATGTCGGGCCTGGAGTCGTAATCCCTAACGTTGTAGAGCAATGTCTCGTAGGCGGTCATCGCATTATGCAGGTCGTTACGTAGGAGGAAATAGACTACCCGAAGGTAGTTCTTGGTCAAGGCGTGGTTCCACCTGACTCGCTCCGAAGGATTCGCTGCAGTATCGGCGAAATAGGTCTGCAAACGGGCAACATGTTCGTTGCTCCGGGCAAGCATGGCAATTGTCTTAATCTCATCCTTATTGCCATCGTGCGGCGTGCGCTCGCTGAGCACTTTGGCCATTTCATCGACGGCCCGTCGCACATCGACGACTTCCTGATCGGGGTCGAACGTGACAACCTGAACCGGTTCAAGATAGTGCTGGTTCTTGCCGATGCTCGACGGTGTTAGCACGGCATCGTCCGACGTCATCTTGGAAAGGACCGAGCAAATCGCCGGGCTACAGCGAAACGTCTCGGCGATTGTCTTCGGATTCCAGGCGGCCTCGTCACGCTTCTTGTCCAGAAAGAACTGCGGTCGCGCCGTGTTCCACTCGTAGATCGCCTGGTACTCGTCGCCGACGAGGACGATGTGCTCCTGGCCGTGAACCTTGAGGTGGTCGAGCAATGCGTGCTGTACCTCGGTCATGTCCTGCGCCTCGTCGACGATGAACACCGGAAAGCGGTTGACGAACGTCCGGGTCAGCGATGGCGACTTCACCAACAGGGCGTACGCGATGTAGTTGGCGTCAGCTTGCAGCGCATAGCCATGTGACCAGATGTAGCGCTTCATGCCGACGATCTTGTCCGCATTGCTGCCGCTGACGTCAGGGACAGGAATGTTCTTCTCGCGCACCGCGAGCGGGGCAGCGTTGGTTCGGAGCGGTTGGCCATCCGCCCCGAGACTGTAGCGATCGAAGAACAGCGGATTGAAGACATCGTCCGGTGCACTCTGATTGATGTTCCTCGGCGTCTGCCACTGACCGTAGGGCTCGCCGACGAGCTTCGGCCGGCTGCCACCGTAGCCCATGTGCTTGCCGCCGAAGGGCAGGAAGAGGAACCGGTTCAGGAAGGCGTCGATCGTTCCCACGAAGTGGGGCTGCGACAGCAGGCTGTTCGCCTTGCCCAGACCGCGTACCTTCTGTTCCAGCTCGTCCTTGGCCACGTTGGTATACGACACCACGGTCATGCCTTGCCACGTCGCGTACCGGCTGCTCCAGTCACCGAGCAGCTCCACGCAGTACTCGGTGACCGTCGTAGTCTTGCCGGTGCCGGGCCGCGCCGACACGATGCGGTGGCCGCGCCAGAGGACTCCGTCCTTATCCCACAGTGCGTCACGTTGCTCAGGCGTCAGCGCCACGTGAACCCTCGCTGCGGCCGACGTTCCGCACCACGAACAGGAGCGCGTCTTTGATGTACTTCGGCACGGTGAAGCCCTGTGCTGCCTTGTCGTCCGCGAGCAACTCATTCAGGTGGAACGCGAAGTCCGACTTGGCCTTCCTGAAGTAGTTATTCGTATGCCAGCTGGCGTACCAATCAGATTCCGTCAGGCAGGTGTCCTTCGTAGTCTCTTTCATCTTCCGGTACGCGAACGACGGCTTCTTGAAGTCCAAGAAATCTCGGGCGAAGAGCGCTTGCTTGCCCGCGTTGCGGACATCCTTAGGCGCAGCCAGCTGCATGGCCGTTGTCAGGAGCTGCTGCATCGGCTCATTGCCGTCGTTGATGATAGCGGCCCGCAGCAACCCGAACTCGAATGTCCCGTAGCCCGTGGCCGTCGCTGCGCTGCCCGTAACCACCAGCCCCGTGTCGAGCGCACCCTCGCTGTCGTTGATGAATGCGTCATCGTCGGGAACCTTGCGCGGGCTCTCGTCGCCGTCGGTGATGAAGACGGCGCGGCAGTAGGCGTCGTCGCCGTTGTCGAAGAGCGGCCGGAAGTGGTCGTATCCTTCGTCGGAGTCGACCACGACGACTTCCACGGCAGCGTCCCGCAGGTTGCAGTCCACGATTTCCGAGAAGCGCTGCATGAGCATGCCCTCGGTGATGCCCTCGACGAAGACCGCGCCGCGGGCGAAGAGCAGTTGCGAGCGCGTCACGTCCAGGAACTTGTGCAGGTACTTCTTGTCCTCGTCGTGGCCCTTATACGCCTCGGCAAGGTGCAGCGGCTTGGCCGTGCGGTTGGCGGCGTCGCGCCGCATGACGATGATCTTTTCGATGTCCGTCTTCGCGGTGATGGTCGGCGAGTGCGACGTGACGAACAGCTGGTGATGGGTGATCTGGTTGAGCGCGTGGAAGAACGAGTCCTGCAGCTGCGGGTGCAGGTGCGCCTCGGGTTCCTCGATCAGGAAGAACCGCCGGAGGTGATCATTCGCGCCGGTGTCCCCCCGCCGCGACAGGACGATGCTGGCGTAGATGAGCTGGTTGACGCCGAGCCCGTTGCTGCTGAGCGGCAACCGGCCGTCGCCGTGTAAGGAGTGGGCGAACACTGGGCTCATCTTGCTGAACAGTTCGTCTGAGATGCCGTCCGGCACGAAGCTGAGCGAGTCTGTGCCGATATCGTAAGGCTTCGCATACAACGCCAGGTTCTCTCCAGCGGCAGCGTGGTGTCTATCCTGGGTCACCCCCTTGATAAGGGCAATCGCATGGTCCTTGAGCTGCTTCGGTATGCCGCGCCGTTCGGCTTCTTTGTCCTTCGGTGTATGGCTGACGATGAGGCGTTCGATCTCGGCGCCGACCTGGGTCTTGTCTTTGACCAGGTCGCGGAGCGGCGCGAGGTAGATGGCCTGTATCGAGTCCAGCGCGTCACGGGACACGGGGTTACTGAGGTCGGGCCCGCCCCGAAGGTCATTGCGCAGGTACTCGTAGCGACGTCTGGTCTCGCCAAACTCAAACTCGACGCGGTACTGCAACCGGAAGACGGCGTACTCCTCGCCGCCGCCAGGCTTGACGACCTCGTCCGGGCAGAGCATGTCGTAGAACTGAGCGGGCACCTTGTCGTCGTTCCTGCCGTAGAACGTTGCTGTGAAGGTGATGGCCTGCGAGGTTGGTGGCTCCTGCTCGTCAATGAAAACGTCGGTCGGCCGCAGGCGCAGGAGTTCCTTGCGCTCAAACGTGCCGAGGCTGAAGATGACCCGGAGCGCGTCGATCGCGGCAGTCTTTGCCGCATTATTGGCCCCGATAATGACGTTCAAGCCGGGCTGGAAGCAGAAGGTGACGTCCTCAAGGGACCGGAAGTTCTGGACGCGGAGCGTATGCAGGAAGAAGAGCGGCAGCGGCTTCATAGGAATGCCGACGGCCGGACCTTGTTTAACAGGGTCGACTTGTTGCTCATCTTCTTGCTCATATTCCGAAGGTGGCGCCAGCGTCACAGTTCCTTTCCTCGCATCCTCTAAGATAGATACCTGTCATATTAGATGATCCTGCCAGCGAGGTCCGCGACGGTGCGCTCAGCCCAACGCTGCCGCAGCGGCTACCAAGAATCCAGACAAAACCGAAGCGGCAGGTCGTACCAGGCTAGAGATATATAGTTTCCCCTCATGGCCCCTCCTTCCCGCCTCCGGCCGGAGGCGCGCTCACCGATGAGGCTTGCTAGGTAGGAACAGACCAGCCACAGCAGCGTTAGCGCCCAGCTTCCCGCTGGGCTCAACGCACCATCTGCACTCACAGCGTCCGCAGTTCACGGAAAGTTCCCAGGCTCCGTTTCGGTCCGACCAGGCGTGCAGCTGTACGCGGGCCGCAATGCTCGCCTGCGGGACCAGGACGCAGCCGATCACCCTCGCGAGCATCCCGTGACCTGCTCGGCCGCTTCCGAGACAGACAAGGCCATCGCGGCGGTTCTTGCTGACATGGGCAGGTCGGGGCCAGCGCGGCATCATCGTCGACTCGCCGCCCGGCGCCGGGAAGACACCCTTGTTGTACGCGCCGCCACCGAACTCGCCGCCAGCGGCGAGAGCTGCATCATCGTCGCTCAGACCAACAACCAGGTAGACGACCTGACGATGCGGCTGTCCCGCCAGGACCAGGGCCTGCTCCCGGCAAGGCTGTCGGCCACTGACTACACCCCTCCTGCCGCCCTGCTCGCGCAGCCTAACGTCACGGTAGCCACCAGGCTCGATGACCTCGGCGGGGCGCAGGTAATACTCGCCACCGCGGCGAAATGGGCAACCATCAAGGACCGGAGCTGGGGCTGGGCCATCATCGATGAGGCCTACCAGATGCGCTCGGACATGCCCCTGCTCATCGCCGCCCGGTTCGACCGGGCGCTGCCCATCGGTGATCCCGGCCAGCTCGACCCCTTCTCCATCATCGAGACACCCTGCTGGATCGGCCTGCCCTACGACCCGATGCAAAACGCAGTCACCGTGCTCTAGGCGGACAATCCGGACCTGCCAGTCCACCGGCTCCCCGTGTCCCGGCGCCTGCCGGCCTCCACAGCCCCCGTCGTCTCCAGCGCGTTCTACCCGTTCTCCGGCTTCCGCGCCGCGACGACCGCCAGCACCCGGCACCTGGAATTCACAGCCGCCGGGATACGCAGCAGCGCCGACGCCACCCTGGACATGGCCGCACGATGCGGCTGGGCGCTGCACGAGCTGCCCGCGCGCCACATAATCCGCACCGACGGGGAGGCAGCCGTGGTTGGCGAGGTGAGCGAGCAGTGCATGGTTGGCTTCCCACCCGTCGGGAAACTTGGCACGGACGCCGAGGTGGATGGGCTCGTCGGAGGGATGGGCGTCGAGAGGGTCGGCTATCCCGGTGCGAGCGACGACGATGCAGGCGTGGCGGTGACGGGGATGCCAGGACGCACAGGCGGCAGGCCTCTAGATGGAAGGCTGTCGCGTCACGCCGTCCGGATAGCGGGTGCAGGACTACGGTGACGTCGAATTCGGCGCCCTGCAGGCGGTTGGCGGTGTCTACCCTGCCTTCCAGGCAGAGTTGGGCGCGGCAGGAATGTCGGTGCCAGAAGGTACCTTCGCCTCATGCGGGGAGATGCCCTGCCCAGTGTCAAGGGATTTGAAATGGAGCCCACAGCGCCCTGCCATGGGGCCAGCAAGTTTCCGCTGGCTCACCTGCGCTGCCGGGCAACTCACCGGAGAGCATTGCTGGCCGCTCTCAGCGCCCGGCTCACCGGGCGGACTTCAGGGCCGGCCAGGCCAGGTTCCTGGTTCACGTAGCTGGGAGAGGAGATGCCGCACCAGGCAAGGTCACTGGCGAGGCTGGCAGGCTATGAGCAGGCCGCAGCCACCCCCGAGGTTGCTCTGCTGCGGTCTGGCCACTTCGCCTGGGTAATGGCTATCTTCGCTGAGTACCTGACTGACGGGCCGGTCCCGGCGCCAGAGTTCCACGAGTACGTGGACCTCGAAATACGGGATCTGCGTGCCAACGGCGTGGACATTCCTGACGGAAAGGCACGCGAGCACTGTAACGGCTGGGTACGAAAGAGGTGGCTGAACCGAGCCCTCAATGGCGACAGCGAGGAGTACAGCCTGACGGCTGCCAGCCTGGACGCGCTGGCGTTCACCGACCGGCTCATTCACCGCCGCTCCACGGCGTCGGAGTCGCGGCTCAAGCAGATCATCGATGCCGTCGCGCGGCTAGCCACGGACGCAAACCCTGACCCGACGGCCCGCGTCCGCCGCCTCGACGAGGAGATAGCCCGCCTGACCGGCGAGCGGCTCGCCTGGGAAGGCACGGCTCATGTCCCGGTCCCGCCGCATGAGCTGCGGGAGCAGCTGGACGGCATCACCGACTTGATCCGTCACCTGCCATCAGATTTCAAGCGGGTCTCGGACAGCGTTTATGAAATGCATAAACGGTTCATCGCGGAGACCAGCGAGCGCGGCATGAGCCGCGGCGACATGCTGCGAGAGTTCTTCGCCGAGCATGACCTGCTGACAGCCAGCGACGAAGGACGGGCGTTCGCCGGGCTGATGGCCCTGCTGTCCAACACGCGCGAGCAGGCGGCGCTGCGCCGCGATCTCACCGATCTTCTCCAGCAGGACTTCGCGGCCACCCTCACGCGCGAGGAACGAGCACTGCTGCGCGACCTGCTCAGGAACCTTGTCGCGCACTGCCAGACCGTTCAGGACACCTACCGCCGGCTCACCCAGTCACTCGAACGGTATGTAGATAACCACGTGGAAGACGACGGTCTCCTGGGCAAGCGGCTAGCCGCTGCGCACGCCGCGGCAGCAAGCGCGTTCGCCGCACGCGGGGGTACCCACCACATTCCGTTCCAGCTCGGCGGGGCGCCGCTCGACATCGACTCTATTACCCGAGTGCAGATCCTCGACCCTCGCCTGTCCGAAGCACCACCTGCGCTAGCCGACTCCGACACCGACATCCTCGGCGGCCTTACGCTGGATGAGCTGCGCGAACGCGGCGGACCCCGGCTGGGCGAGCTGACAGCCGCCGTGAATTCCGCGCTCGCTGCACAGGCCAGCGGGCAGGTCAGCGCAGGCGAGGTATTCGCCAGCCTCACCGGCGATCTGCGCCGGCCGAAAAGCGTGGTCGGACTGCTGCATCTTGCGGCTGAGCATGGCGCCGTCTTCATCCCGGACCAGACAGAGACCGTGACCGCGATCCGGCGTGACGGCACCATGCGCGGCCACACGTTTCCCCTGGCGATATTCACCGCCCCCCTGCCTGACTACGCAACTACGAGGACATCTTGATCAGCGACGGCGCAAACGCCACCGACGGCGGCTTTGACAGCCACAACGGTCCGGGCGGCACCGATTCTGAAGGCGACCCGTCCGGCGCCGCCGGGGAGCTCTTTCCCGGTGATACGGGCAGGCTGGCCGCCGCGGTCCGCAACACGCTCGTCCGGGTGATGACATCACGCTTCATCGACGGGGTACGGCACCCCGACCTGTGGAACGCCGTCCTCACCCACGAGGGCATCCTCATGTCACGGCTGCACGACTTGTACATCGAGCTGATCATCGATCGCGCGCACCAGGTCGCGTTCACCCGCCAGGCCGACATCGAGGATGTGCCCGTGCTGCTGCGCCGCGAGAAACCGTTGCCTGCCCTGACCGCCGTGCTGCTACTGCACCTGCGCGAGGAGTATGAGCGCGGAGCGGCGGAGGGCACCCCGGCCGTCGTGGACCACGACCTGCTGATGGACCATCTCGAGGTGTGGAAGCAGGCTGATGACCAGGATCCTGCCACCTTCCGCAAGCGAAGCGAGAACGCCATCACGGCGCTGAGGGACCGGCAGATCCTGGTCCCGGTCAGCGAAGGCCGCTACCGGGTCTCGGGCATCATCGTGCCCTTGTTCACCCCCGAGAAGATCGCACTGCTCACCGAGGCTTTCGAGGAAATCGCCACGGCCCCCGACCCGCAACGACCAGGGGCACGCCCCGATCCAGCAGGCTCCGCGCAGAACGCGAGCGGGACCACGGCGGCAGCGCTGCGGGACGTGCAGAGCACCGAGCCGGCAGGAGCGCCGGCATGACCCAGGCACCGCGACACGACCCCACCGTCTCCCAGTTCCGGATGAGCCGCATCCAGCTCGTGAACTGGGGATCGTTCCACGGCTACCATGCCCTGGACATTCACCCCCGGGGTACCTTGCTCACCGGGCCGTCCGGCACCGGTAAGTCAACCCTGCTCGACGGCGCCATGACAGTCCTGATGGACCGCACCATGGCCTTCAACGCCGCCGCCCACGATGAGGGGCCGCGGCGCGAACGCACATTCCACACCTACATGCGTGGCAAGGTCGGCGACCGGGACACCGCTCACGGCAAGATCCCCCTATACCTGCGCGAGGGTGCCGCCTGGAGCGCCATCGCCGTCACGTGGACTAACGCTGCCGGGGCGTCAGTTACCGGCTGCCGCGCCCTGTTCATCACCCGGGCCGGAGCGAGTAACACAGATGTCACCCACTGCCTGCTGATCACCGAAGCCGCGTTCGACGCCCGCGACCTCCAGGGCGCCAGCGCCGATCATTTCCGCAAGGACGCCGTGCGTGCAGCCGTCCCCGGCGCCGTGGTCTACGGCGATGACTACGGCGCCTACATCGCCCGGCTCACCGGCCTGCTCGGCATCCGCGCGGCAGGCAGCGACGGGCGCAAGGCGATCCGCCTCCTGCACAAGACCCAGTCCAGCCGCGGAGTCCACAACATCGACGAACTGTTCAAGACCTTCGTCCTGGACGAGTCCCGCGTTCTGGAACGGCGCGACGCAGCCGTCGAGGGGTATCAGAACCTCGCCCAGGGCTATCAGCAGATGGTCACGGCCCGGGAACAGCTGGCGCATCTCGCTGACCTGCCCGAGATCTGGGACCGCCACGAGAATTCAGGCGCAGATATCACCTACTACGGCAACCTCACCGCCGCCACCGACGAACGCAACCCGATCGGCGCCTTCATGCTCACCCTCAAATCCGAGCTTCTTAACGACGCCCTCACCAGCATCGCCCGTGAGCAGGCAGCTCTTTCCCGCCAATACGAGCGAGACATTGGTGAGCGGACGCGGCGTACCAGGCAGCTATCTGACCTGCGGGCGCGCTGGACTGCCGGTGGCGGAGCTGACCTGGACCGGCTTCGCGCCACTCTGGAGGACGCCGTTACTGCACGCAGGGAGGTCCAGCAAGCCCGGTCCGCGTTCTCCGCGTGGGCTGGCATCGTCGACTGCGAGACGCCTGCCGACGCCCACAGCTATGACGCACTCATGAGCACCGCTGCCACCTTCCTCGAAGATGCGGAAACGGCTGCGACGTCCGCCCGCGAGCATGAGCACGCCGTCGTCGGCGACGTCAAGATCGCCACCGACGCGTGGAAGGAAACCCTTCTGGAGATCGCTTCCCTTCGCGGGCGCACATCCAGCATCCGCAGGGACGACCTTGAGCTCCGGCAGCGGATACTTGACGGCACCGGCCTCACCGATGACGGCATGCCGTTCATAGCGGAACTCATCGACGTCGAAGAAAGCGAAGACCACTGGCGGACCGCAGCCGAGCGCGTGCTCCGCAGCTTCGCGCTGGGCATGCTCATCGACATTAACAACTACAAGAAGGTCGTCGCCTACGTTGACGCACGCAACATGCGCGGCCAGGTCCGTTATACCCCCGTGTCGGCCGGGCACCGTCCGCCGGCCCAGAGGCCCGGGCCGGACACCATCGCCGGCAAGCTCGTCCTCGCTGACACTCCGTTCGCTGGCTGGCTGGCCGACCAGCTCGCCCGCTCCTTCGACCATCGCTGCGTCGGCACACCGGAAGAGCTGAATGATCATCCCCGGGCGGTAACGGCAGCTGGGCAGATCCGGCAGCGCAGCGGAACGCACATCAAAGATGACCGCAGAATAACGGCTGCTGATCACATTCTCGGCTTTGACAACAGGGCTACCATCGCAGCCCTAGAAAAGCGGGCCGTCGACCAGCGCCAGGCTGTCGACAAGGCTGAGAAGCGGCTCGAAGAGGCCGTCAACTCCAGCAAGGGCGTTGCACGCAAGACTCAAGCATGGGAATCGATATTCGCCTCCACATGGTCCAGCATCGACCTTGCCGCCGCCACAACAGCCGTCACCGCCGCGCAGGAAGCCGTAGAAGCTGCAGAAAAGAGTTGCCCGGACCTGGCGGAGCTCCATAACCAGATCGAGACAGCCGACGCAGAACTAGACAAGGTGAAGATCCGGATCCATGACACCGAAGAGCGGCAAAGGGACCTAGGCCGCCAGCACGACAAGAACCTCTGGGAAAGAGAGCGGTGCACCGACGCGCTCACCCGGGCCAGCTCGCTGACAGCCGAACAGAATGCCACCCTCAAGGAACTGCTCAGCGAGCTTGAGCCACCCACCCTCGACACGCTTTCCCACGTCACCAGGCACTTGAGGAGCGCGGCGGAGGCACGGCGTAACCAGGCATCCAGCACCCGGCAGCAGGCCCGCTCCGACCTGGAGTTGATGTTCACCAACTATCTCAACCGGTGGAAGGAAGCCGAGGGCCAGTTCACCCGCGAGGTCGTCAGCGCCCCGGACTTCCTGCGGCACCGGCAGCAGCTCATTGACGACGACCTGCCCGCCAGCATCGAGAACTGGCGCAGCCTGATGCGCCAGTATGTCGGCATGGGGCTGAGCACCCTCCTCCAGACACTGGTCGAAGAGCGCACCACCATCGACGAGCGGATCGACCCGATCAACGAGGTACTGGCGGCCGTCGAGTATGGCCACGGAGGCCACCTGGAGATCGTTGCCCGCGACACCGAACCGGCCGAATCGAAGGAGTTCAGGAAAGAAATCTCGGCCATCCTGGAGAACATGCTCGGCGGCCGCGTCACCGATGATCACGTCCTGGAGCAACGCTTCCTGCGCATCCAGGCGCTGATGAAACGCCTGACATCCAGCGACCCCGCCGAACGGCTCTGGCAACGGTCAGTGCTGGAAGTGAAGCGGCACGTGCGCATATCCGCCCACGAGCACCGGGCAGACGGAGAAGTGCTCGTCTACGACGGTGTCGGCGCAACCTCTGGCGGCGAGGGACAGGAACTGATCGCCTCGACCCTCGGCGCGGCGCTGCGCTACCAGCTAGGGGGCCTTGATGACATCCCCGAATACGGCGCCGTCATCGTCGACGAAGGATTCGTCAAGTCGGATCCGTCCGTGACCCAGCGGGCACTGCGCGCGCTGCAGGCCTTCGGGTTCCAGCTGGTCATCGCCGCACCCATCGACAAGTACGGATCAATGGAGGCCGCTTTCGGCTCCGCGTACGTCATCGACAACGACCCGGCATCCAGCCGGTCAAAGGCCCAGCCGCATCACATCACCTTCACCGACGCACCCGCCCACGCCCAGCCGGACGGCAGTGCGCCGTGAAAACCCCGCAGCAGATCCTCACCGAGCTGACCACCAGGTACACACGGCAATGGCGCACATGGGTCACCGAGCCTGACACAGGCACCTGGCCCCTATCGCTCACCCTGAACCCGCCGCGACGCGCTGACCTCGACCAAGCCCTCACCGAGGCAGGTGAGCACATCCGTGCCTGGACATCATTCGAGCAGGACCATCCCCAGGCAAAGGTGGAATGGGTCACCCGGCGCACTAAGGTCGGGCCGCAGGAAGTCCCGGCCCGGCTCTGCATCGCCAGCCCGCACCTCGTCGCAGACATTATCGGGCGCCAGCAACACTATGCGACCGCGATCACCCATTGGGCCGCACTGTCCGCCGCGTGGCCCGATCATCCGCGACTGCGCACTGCCCTGGCTGAAGCTATCCGGCTCGACGATGACGACTTCAACCGCGCACTGGATGTCGCGGCCTGGCTCGCCGAGCACCCGCACAGCGGCCTGATGCCCCGCCAGCTTCCCGTGGAGGGCATCGACACCAAATGGATCACCAGCCACTCCCGGCTGCTGACACTGCTTATCGGTCCTGACTCCGACTCGATGCAAGCGGCCGATCCCTCTGCGGTGAGTACCACTCGCGCGGACTCACGTCTGGTGGCCAGCGCTGAGGGCATGCCCGATACGGAGAACGAAACAGCGGAGCAGGCCGCGACTCTCAACGCCCTAGGGCTTCGTCCCAGGCCCACCTATGTGCGCGTTGCCCTGCTCGACCCGGCTGACCGTGTACGGTTCGCAGGCATCCGGGATCTCGCCGTATCGTCCGAGCAACTCGCCCGGCTGACCGTGCGGCCAAGACATCTCATCGTCATCGAGAACCTGGAGACCGCCCTGACCATGCCAGACATGGACGGTACAGTCATCGTTCACTCACTCGGGCACAACCTGACTCCCCTACGCGACCTCGCCTGGGCTCAGCACGCCCGGCGCGTAACGTACTGGGGCGACCTCGACACCGAGGGATTCACCATCCTCAGCGGGTTCCGCGGTCTCGGCTACCGAGCGCACAGCGTCCTCATGGACGAGGCAACTCTGGTGCGGTACCGGCGCTTCGCGGTCGAGGACACGACAACCCCCAACCGCGGCGACCTCCCGAACCTAACCCAAGCTGAGTACGACACCTGGCAGGGACTTCTCAGCGACCGATGGGGACGCCGCCTGCGGCTGGAACAAGAGCGAATCCCACTCTCAGCAGGCGTTCAGGCGCTCCAGAACGCCGCCAACCAGTAGCTTCACCCGGTGACCACGACGGTCTGCCGTTCCACGACACGCAGCCAAGAGCGGGTTAGCGTCCGCCGCTTCATTCTGCTCAGGTCCATGCGAGGTATATCGCAGGTCTACCGGAGGTCAATCGCTACGTACAGAAGCGAGCCTCCTGGCCCGAGCCTCTCACCGGGCGTTCACGTAACTGAATCCTGCGCTCTGCCATGAAACAGCGGGTTCCTCGTCGCTGCGGCGCATCCACCTTCCATCCACGCCAGCAGCGGCGATTACGGACCGTATCTGCCGCGTCCGCTAGCTCTGTGCCGTCGGCCCGGCTCCGAGGACACCGCTGTCCCCGCACCGGTCCAAGATCGGCCGCACCTATGTTTGCTCCATGTTTGCTCGGATGTCCCGGTACGGGCCGGTAGCAGGCGGCACCACGCGGTAGCCGGTCTCCCGGGTTGCCGTACAGCCCGGCACGTCATAGCGTTTCCCGCTCTTAATCCGCGGGTTCGGGGTTCAAGTCCCTGGCGGCGCACCCGCCTGACCTGGTGTTTTGCTTGATTTGAGCATGATCGTTGATCTTGGCTGGGGCCGCGCTGTGGCCGCTCTGGGTCCAGAGAGGGTCCAGAGAATTCCAGTTCTCCGGCTCGGCGTTTCCGAATCTGTCTCCCATTGGCGGGCCGAGGCTCAGCGGGCATGGGAGACCGTCCCGCCGGGCGTGGGTTGCCCGGCGACTTGTGCGGTGTTCAGATGGCCTTTCCTGATGCTGGGTAATTGCGTGCTGGCCTGGCGGCCATCGAGAAGGCGTGCGTTGGCGGCGGCTTCAGGCTGGGCTGGTGCCTGTGCGTCGGGGCCGGGTGATCTGGCGGGCCGGGTGGGCGGCGGTCAGCCTCGCCGGGGCGGCGTCATGCGCCTGGTGCTTACGGCGTTTGTGGCTGGCGCGGCGGGGGCGCCTGGTCCCAGGGACCAGGCGGCCTGCTTTGAGGATGAGGCTGGCGACTTGCTCGGCGGCGGTGCGGGCGACCTCGGGCAGGACCGAGGTGTAGGTGTCGGCGGTGAGCACGATGGAGGCGTGGCCCATCATGTCCTGCACCACCTTCAGTTCCACTCCGGCTGCCAGCGCCAGGGTGGCGGCGCCGTGGCGCAGGTCATGCAGCCGGATCGGGGGCAGCCCGGCGGCTGCGGCCAGGGCGCGGAAGTGGCGGGTGAGCCGGTCGGGGGCCAGCGGATCCCCGCCCAGGCCGGCGAAGACGTAGCCGCTGTCGTGGTGGCCGGGCTGCTGCTGCTCGGCGTGCTGGCGGGCGCGGTGGGCGCGCAGCGCGGCGACGGTGGTGTGGTCCAGGGCGATGACGCGGGCGCTGTGGCTGGTCTTGGGCGGGCAGGTGACCATGTGCCCGTCATATTGCTGCAACTGCTGGGAGATGACCGCGACGCCGTCGTCGAGGTCGACGTCGCACCAGCGCAGCCCGGCCGCCTCGCCGCGGCGCAGCCCGCGCAGCGCGATCAGGTGGAAGACGGCGTACAGCCGGTCGCCGCGGATGGCGTGCAGGAACTGGGCGGTCTGCGCCGCGGTCCACACCGCGACCGGTGGCCGTTCGCCGGTGGCCTGCCAGTGGGCGACCCGGTTGACGGTCCACACCACGGCGTGCGGGCGCCGTGCGGGTGGCAGTTCGACATGGCGGGCGGGGTTGGCGGTGATCAGGCCGTGGCGGATCGCGGTGTTGAGCGCGGCGCGCAAGGTGGCGCGGATCCGGGCCAGCGTCGCCGGAGTGACAGGGCGGCTGGTGGCCTGGTGCTGGCGGATGATCGCGGTGAACATGGCCTGTACGTGCGCGGTGGTCAGCTCGGCCAGCAAAATCGAGCCAAGGTGCGGCTGCAGGTACAGCCGCACGTGCGCGGCGTAGCCGCGGACGGTCGACGATGCCGGGGAGGTGCGGCAGGCCAGCCACCTGTGCAGCCACTGGCCTGTGGTGATCGCCGTGCTGCCCGCGAGGCCGGGCGTGCGCAGCCGGGCCAGTGCCTGGCGGGCGGCGTGCCGGGTGGGGTAGCCGCCGCGGCGGATCCGGCGGCGCCGCCCATCCGGGCCGGGTGGCAGTTCGAGGGTCACATACCAGCTGCCGTGACCTCGCATGGCCAGGCGGGGACAACCAACGCCGGCAGGCCGGCCGGTGGCCGGGTCGGCGCATCCGCAGCGGCGGTAGATACGGCCTTCGCTGTTCCTCATCATCTGCTCCTTTCCGCTGGCCAGGACGCTTCCTTCGGCTCAAGCATGCGCCCCGCGCCCGCGGCGGACCGGTTGCCGGCCGACGAGGAGCCCCCGCTGGGCTGCCAGACTCTGGCGCCCGGCAGCCGGTGCCGCAGCGCTACTGTCGTGATGTGAGCACTCCGATGCCCTCGCCGCCGTTCCCCGACCCGGACTCACCGGTGCTGCGGCTGATCGTCACTAGCGCGGTCGAGGCTCTCAGATCCGGCCAGGCGACCGCTGAGCAGGCAGTCCTGCACGCCGCCGTGCACGGCTGGTACGAAGGCCATATCCAAGGCGAGGACGCCTGCCCCGGCTGCGACTACCGCGGCGAACTACCCAAACAGGCCACCCGCGGCTGGCTCAACCCAGACGCTAACTAACATCCCGGACCGCCTCGGCGGCAGGCTAGATAGGTGCGGCCTGGTGACGGGGCGCTTCTGCATTCCCCGAGCTGGCCGCCAGGTCGGAGGAGGTCCTGCGTGCCTGGCTCGGCAACTGTTGACCATCAGCCCCGGTGGTGCACCTGGGGTTCGATGAGCATCGCCGCGGCCGGCCCGGTTCGCCCCAGACCCGCAGACCGGGGAGTGCACCCTGCTCGCGGATAGATGGCACACCTGCTTTTCCGACCTGTCCGGCCAGCAGGGGCTACTGGGCCAGCCCCTGCCAGGTTCCGGACACACCTTGGGACCCTGCCTTGGCCGACGCGATGCGGCACCGTTGCGAGCGAGTCAGCGAAGAAGCCCGCCTTGCCCACCTTCTCAATGACCTGAATGGAAGCCTCATGGACGACAAGATCGGCGATGGCGGGGCTTGAGCATGGTTCTTCTGGCGGGGCAGGGCAGGCTCATCGGCTTCTGGGCATGTCCGGTGACGCGGCAGCGGCCTCGCCGGCCTGCCGGTCCTGGCTGCCGTGTTCCCTGTCGCCGTCCGGGGCTGCCGGAGCGGCGGCCGGGGTGGGGGCTTTGTCTTCCTCCAGCCAGCCGCCGTGCCGGTAGTAGAGGTCTTCCCCGTAGCTGGTCGGGAGGGGGTCTTTCATGGCGAGCTTGTAGTTGCGGCGCCCGTCGGGCTGGCGTTCGGCGCGCAGGAACAGGGCGGGATGTGCGTCTTGGCGGTGGAACCGGTCGGCGAGCCCGTGCCGGTGGGTGACGAAGAACACGGTGATGCCCGCATCGAGCAGGGCGCGGACGATCTGGTAGCCGATCTCGGATCCCTCGCGCTCGTTGGTGCCGGCGAAGGACTCGTTGAACAGCATGAGGCAACCCGGCTTGATCTGGCCGGCGATGACGCTCATCCGTCGCAGCTCGTCATCTAGCCGCCCGCTGGTCATGCTGACGTCCTCTTCCCGGAGGAAATGGGTGAAGATCCCGCGGGTCACGCTGGCCCGGTAGGAGCCGGCGGTGACGAACAGGCCGCACTGCATCATGAGCTGGGCCACGCCGACGCTGCGCAGGAACGTCGACTTCCCGCCGGAGTTGGCGCCGGTGATGATGACCAGCGGCTTCCCGTCGGCGTGCACATCATTGCCCACCACGGGGGCCGGGGACTGCAGCTCCAGGCAGGCGTCACGCAGGTCGGTGCAGGAGAAGACGGGCGGTGCCATCAGCGCGGGGTCTGGCATCGTGACCGGTGCCGCTTTGGCGGCCAGCTGGCCGGCGAGGTTGAGGCAGCCGACGTAGAAGCCGAGTTCGGCGCGGAGCATTGTGAAGTAGCTGCCGATGTGGTCGGCGGACTGGGCGGCCGCGTTGGCGACCAGGTTGATGCCGCGGCTGGTGAGGTCGGTCAGGATCTGGCCGCCGGCCTCGTCGCGCGGCGAGATCGTGAACGAATACGTGGACCGCGGGCCAATGCCCAGCCGATCGGCCCACCGCCGCCGGGCGTCGCCGGGGGCGCGGAGGACGAAGCCGATCGGGCTGTTGTCCCGGTCAAGTGTGGCGCTGATCAGCACCCCGGCGCGGAACCGGAGCTGCTTGAGGTGGCCGCTGATCTCCTCGAAGTACTCATCGTCCAGGTCGCGCTGCAGCGTGGTAAACAGCCTGCGCATCCCGCCGGATCTGAATTCCTCAGCGTGGTCGTCGGCGATCTGCCGCAGCTGCCGCAGCCGGGCCACGTAGGCTTCCAGGTGGCTGACCGCCCCGGACAGGTTGGACGAGGCGTTCTGGTAGCTGCCGCCGTACCCTCCCCACAAGCCCCGCTTGTCCTGCAGGGCGCCAGCCGCGACCGCGTAGATGTCCCGGATGACCTGGGGGCGGGCCAGACAGTCGGCTAGCACCTGCTGCCGGTAGCGGATGGCTTGCGGGTCGTCCAGGGGAGTGAGCAGGACTTTCGCGGACACCTCGGCGAGGAGCTTGTCGCCGGCGGCCATAGCCTGCAGCAGGGTGCCCAGTTCCAGGTCGCGGATCAGGTTTTCGTGGCCCGCCGGCAGGCTGGCTTCCCAGTCGAAGTCCTGGCCGGAGTAGAGGAGGTGGGCCTTCACGGTGCGAGCCTTTCCCGCAGCCGGTCGTAGGTGACGTCGTGTTTCTCCGCGATGGCCAGCGCGTAGGCCAGGCCGTCGGCGGGTTTGCGGATCACCTTGTAGGTGCGCTCGGCCGGGTTGTCCGGGACGATCGTGCTCATCATGCTGACGACCTGCTCGCCAAGTGAGGCCAGCTCGTCGATGAACGTGACGTAGACGCCCAGAGCGTCGAGCCGCATGATCTTGGTCAGCAGCCTGGTTCCCAGGAAGCGGGCATCGTGCACGGTGGTGGAGGTGAAGATCTCGTTCAGGATCACGATGCTCGCGCCGGTGGCGGCGCGCAGGATGTTCCCTATCCTGATCAGGTCGTCTTCCAGCTTCCCGCTCATCCTGGCCAGGTCTTCCTCCCGCTCGAAGTGGGTGAAGAGCCGGTCGGGCAGGAACAGGCGGGCGGCGCTGCCCGGGACCGGGCAGCCGGTGGCGGCCAGGTGGTGGAGCTGGCCGAAGGTCCGGGCGAAGGTGGTCTTCCCGCCCTGGTTGGGCCCGGTCACAACGAAGATGCGTTCACGGCCTTCCAGCCGGAAGTCGTTGGTGACCACCGGCGTGCGCCCGGCCACCAGTTTGTGCGCCAGGGCCAGGTCGAAGGTGGCAGCGGCGGAGACCTGCTTGGAGGTGGCGGAGACCTCGGGATAGCAGAATCGCAGTCCAGCGGCCTGGAGCGGCTGGATGTAGTCCAGGTAGGCCAGGTAGACCTGCAGCTCGGCGTCCACGCGGCCGATGCCCTCGTCGAGGAACCCAGCGTGCCGGCAGCAGTACTGTTCCAGAGCGGTGAACTCCTCCGGGAACAGCCGGGCGGCCAGCTCGGTGATCTGGGCGGTGATGTGGTTCATGCCCGGCTGTGTCCGGTAGCGGATCCGGTAGTCCTTGACCGCGCCCTGGTTGAACCGGTCGAAGGTCTGCAGCACTGCCGCGCTGTAATCTGCCTCATCCTGGTAGCGGCTCACCTCGACCCGGTCGCCCCGGATGCGGGTGCAGTAGCGGACCCGCCCGAGGGCCTCCTTACAGTCACGTGTGTCGCTGGCCAGGGTCTTGAAACCGGCAGAGTTCGCATACGACGCCAGGTACTCCCGGAACACCCGTAGCGCCGTGGAGCCGAGCTGCGCCGAGGCCAGGTGGCCGGCCAGCGCGGTCACCGCGTCGCAGTAGATGGCCGCCGCGTCCAGCAGCCAGCCCTCCCGCAGGTGGCGGTACCGCATCTGGTCCAGCTGGCGCAGGTGGGCGCGGACCTCACTCATGCGGTCGGCGAACCGCCGCACCTGACCGGATAGTCCGGGGTCCTCCAGGTCCCGGAACACCTCCTGCCGGTAGCGGACCGCGCCGGGATCACGCAGCCGGGTGTACAGCACTCCCGTGATGAGGTCACGTTCCTCACGGTCACCGGCGACCGCGTCCACGATCTGGTCCAGGTTCAGGTCCCGCGCGAACGAGCGGTCCTCGTCCTGCTGTCCGTCACCCCGCGGCGGCCGGGCATCCCTGGCCAGCAAGCTGGGGAAGCGGGTGCCGCCTTGCGCCGGTGAGGCACCCGGCTGCTGGCGGAGCAGCGGCGCGCCGTCGTCCTGGCCGTCGTGGCGGGCCGCTCCGCGGCCGGGCGGCGGTCCGGCTGCGTGGTCATGGGCCGGCCCGGTCACGTCCGGGCCTCAGCGCAGGCCCTGGGCTGTTCCCGGCTGACCCGCGGCCCGGCAGCTGCCAGAGGGTGGGATGTCGTCGGCCCCCTGGTCACGCTAGTGAATGCCCGCGGTGTCATGACTGTGCCCTCCTGTGTTCTGGCCGCTAGGCGGACAAACAGGAGCCATCAGCCACCAGGGCGAATCAGGCGAGCTCCATCGCCGTAATAACTGATTCTACGGCCGGGCCGGGTGCGGTCAGCGTGCGGGACGGGCGGGGGGCAGGGCCAGCGGCCCGGCCCACCCTGGTCCGCGTGCCTCCCCCGCCTCGCCCGCGGTGCCCGGGACGAGCACTGGGGCGTCTGGCCGCGGGCTGGTTATCCTGGTGTCAGCGCGGCGGAGGGGCTCGCCGCGCTGGCGCCTTCCTTCGATGCGGGGCGGCCCATCACGCGGCGCGGCGCCGCCAACGGTCCCTACCAGGCGTATCCGGACGCGGGTAGGAGGATGACGCGGATGGCCGACCGCGAGGCTGTGCTGGACCAGGCGCTGGTGGAGCTGGCCGGGCTGGGCACCGGCCGGGATCGTGAGCAGATCACAGCGGTGCGGGACCGGCTGGCGGCGGCGCGGCTGCGGGTTCTGGTCGCGGGCGAGGCTAAGCGCGGGAAGTCCACGCTGATCAACGCGCTGCTGGGCCGTGAGGTGCTCCCGGCGGGGGTGACCCCGGTGACCGCGGTGGCTACCACGGTCCGCTACGGCGCTGCTCCGCGTGCCGAGGTCAGGTTCGCCGATGGCCACGACGAGGAACATCCGCTGGGGGCGCTGCCGGACCTGGTGACCGAGCGCGGGAATCCGGGCAACCGCCGCGGTCTCGCGGACGTGACCGTGTACGTGGACGCGCCGGTGTTGGCCGGCGGGGTGGAGCTGGTGGACACGCCGGGTACCGGATCGGTGTTCGAGTGGGACACCAAGGCGGCCTACGACGCGCTGGAGACGATGGACGTGGCGGTGCTCGTGCTGACCGCCGACCCGCCGGTGTCGGCGGCCGAGCGGGATCTGCTGCGCCGGATCACCGGGTTGTCGGTGCGGACGTTCGCGGTGCTGAACAAGGCTGATCACCTCGATGAGACCGGGCTGGCCGAGGCCGCGGAGTTCACCCGGCGAGTCCTGGACGAGTCTGCCGCCGGGTCCGCGGGGGGCGCGGGTTGCCCGGGCCGCGTGTATGTGATGTCGGCCCGGGCCGCGCTGGATGGCGGCGACCGGGGATTCGCCGAGTTCGCTGCCGATTTCACCGCCTACCTGAAGGACCGGCGCGGCGCGGACCTGGCCGACTCGGCCATCGCCCAGGCGCGGCGGATCATCAGCTCGCTGCTGGATGAGATCGCGCTGACCCGCCGCGCGGCGCAGATGAGCGCGGGCCAGGCCGCACAGCGGGTGGAGCAGTTCAGCGCGCGGCTGGCCGAGGTGGCGGTGCACGCCCAGGATGCGGTGACGATCGTCAACGGCGAATCGGCGCGGCTGCTGTTCGCGCTCAATGACGCCGCCGACTCCGACGCGCCCCGGTTCGCCCGCGACATCGCCAGGGAACTGGACGTGCTGCTGGACGGCGAGCTGCGGGCCGATTCTGCCGCCGGGATGGAGCAGCGGGGCCGGGAACGGCTGGTCGCGCTCACCCTGGCCACGGCCAGCGCGTGGCGCGAGCAGCGGCGTGCCGCCATCGAGCGGGGCCTGGCCGCGGTCGATGCCCGCCTCGCCGCGGACCTGAGGACCGAACTCGGCGTGCTGCGCGAATCGGCCGCGGAGCTGCTCGGCCTGGACCTGGCGGTGCCCGAGCCGGGCGGGCGGCTGGCTGAGGACCGGCGGTTCTTCTTCGCCACCGCCGAGGACGCGGGCCAGACCGAGCTGCTGGCCGGCGCCATCCGCCGCAGCCTGCCCGGCGAGCTGGGCCGCCGCCGCGCCCGGGAGCACCTGCGCCGCGCGGTCCCCGGGCTGGTCACTGCGCAGGTCGGCCGGGCCAGGGCGGACCTGCAGTACCGGCTGGCCGAGGCCACCCGGGCGCTGGCCCGGGTGGTGGAACGCCGCTACGCCGACGGCACGCAGCGGATGCGGGCGGCGCTGGCCGCCGCCGCGGAGCTGCGCGAGTCCTCAGCCACCGACGCCAGCCGCAAGGAGCATGAGCTGGCCGCGCGTGAGAGCGCGCTGCACGGCGTATCGGGCTTGCTCGGCACGGCCGCCGGGCACGACAGCGGGCGGCCGGGAGCAGGTCACGGGCCGACGGCTTCACCAGGCGCGGTGCCGAAGTAGACCTCCGCGTCGATGAGTGCGGGAACCCGCCGCCAGGCGTCCTGGTCGCGGCCATGCGGCTCGTGCCGCCGGTCCCATGCCTGCCTGGCGGCCCCTTCGCCCAGTTCCTTCCGGCCTGCCGGAACCGGGTCAGCAGCCGACTCACGACCGAGACCGCATCGGGGCCGGCCGCTGCCTGTGCCGCGTGCCGCAGGCGCAGGCCAGGGGCATTCTCGATCGCCTGCAGCACACGGGCGTCGGCCGCCGTGATTCTCCGCGTGAGCCAGCGAGACCAGACTAATGAGCAGCTTCCTCGCAGGTCCGGCACAGCACGCAGCCCCGCTGACCGAGCAGGCGGAGATTATCCGGCTGCTCCGCCAGGCTGCCCGGTTGCGTTGCCGCCCCGGGGCGCTCTGGTGACCTGCTCAGCCGCGCCACCGGTCCTCCCGGCAATCCCGGAGGCCATCAGGGCGCACCCTCACGGCTGCCCGCCGGGCGGGAGCCGGTCTCACGGCATGCCGTAGCGCAGGCCGGGGTGGGCGGCGGCGATCTCCAGCAGCCGGTTGTACTTGGCGACCCGCTCACCGCGCGCCGGTGCCCCGGACTTCAGGTGGCCGCAGCCGATGCCGACCGCCAGGTCGGCGATGAAGGTGTCCTCGGTCTCCCCCGACCTGTGGGAGACGAACTGCCGGTACCCCGCCTGCACGCAGACGGCCACCGCCTCCAGCGTCTCGGTGACGGTGCCGATCTGGTTCAGCTTGATCAGCGCGGCGTTGCCGATCCCGCGGGCGATCGCCTGGGTGATGATGGCCGGGTTGGTGCAGAAGATGTCATCGCCGACCAGCTCGGTGGACGCACCGAGCCGCTCTGTGAGGATGATCCAGCCCTCGTCGTCGTCCTCGCCGAGCCCGTCCTCGATCAGGTGCACCGGGAACCGCTGGGTGATCGCGGCGTACCGGTCGATCATCTGCGCGCTGTCCAGCAGCTCCCCGGCCACCTTGTAGCGGCCATCCGGCTGGCGGAACTCCGAGGCCGCCGGATCCAGCGCGATGGACACCCCCTCAGGGCCGGCCTGGTACCCCGCGTCGCCGATGGCCTGCACCAGCAGCCGGAGAACCTCCTCGGGTTCGGTGATCTCGGGGGCGAACCCGCCCTCGTCACCCAGCCCGGTCGACAGCTTGCGGCCGGCCAGCTCGCGGCGCAGCGCGGCGTAGACCTCGGCTCCCGCGCGGACCGCCTCAGCCATCGACGGCGCTCCGACCGGCGCGATCATGAACTCCTGGAAGTCCAGCTCGTTCGGCGCGTGCACGCCGCCGTTGACCACGTTGAAATGCGGCACCGGCAGCGACGGCGTCACCCCCTCTGGGGCCAGCCACCGCCACAATGGCATCCCGGCCGAGGCGGCCAGGGCGCGCGCCAGCGCCATCGAGATCCCGACCGTCGCGTTGGCGCCGAGACGGCTCTTGTTCGCGGTGCCGTCCAGGGCGACCATGGCCTGGTCGGCCGCGGCCAGCGAGGCCCAGGACCGGCCCCGCAGCAGCCCGGCGATCTCTGTGTTCACCGAGGCGGCCGCGCCGAGCACGCCCCGGCCCTCGTACCGGGCAGGGTCGCCGTCGCGCCGTTCCACCGCCTCCCGGGATCCGGTCGAGGCGCCGGACGGCACCCGGGCACTGGCCGTCGTCCCATCGCCCAGCCGCGCCGTGACCGCCAGCGTGGGCCGCCCGCGCGAGTCCAGGATCTCCAGCGCGGACAGCTCCGCGACATCAAACCCGGCCATCATGGTCCTTTCCCTGTCACGGCAGCCGCCCGGCTGCCCTTGCGGTGCTGCTGCCGTCGTAGCCTGGATTGTCCCGTCCGCTGTCTGGCCGGCGGCAGGGCCTTACGTCCTGCAAGTCCTGGCGGCCTGCTCGCGGAGCCGCCTGACCTCGGCAGGGTGCCAATCGACAGTCTTGACCTGCCAGGCGACGATCCGGCCAGTCTCGATCTCACGGGCAAGCGCGGCACCGGGCTGTGTGCCGCCGTGTGTGGCCAGCCGCTGCCGCAGGTCTTCTGCCCTGGCGGCGTTGCCCTGCATGAACTCGGAAACCTGGATAGCAATCCGTCTGGCTGTGCACGCTCGCCTTGCGCAGCAGCCCGGACGGCTCACTGCTGCCCGGCGGGTTCTCGTCCAGGATTACGTCGCCGGATAGGGCCGTCGCGGCCTGGTGTGTGCCCCGGGCCGCCGCCGGGTGCCAGGCGGCGCGCAGCCGATGAGCCAGGATGCTGAGGATGCCGTCAGCTGACGGCCCGCACGCGGTCATGCACGCCTCCCCGGATCGTCGTGATCAGCGAGAGGCCATTAGCCTGGCGGCGGTTTGGGAGCGTGCACGCTCCTGCCGGAGCCTCATCCGGCTGTCTCCACTCTAGCCGCCGGGCTCCTGACCAGGACGGCGGAGGCGCGGAACCACGCCGGTCATAGACTTGATGCATGGCGGGTGCTGCCCGCCCGGCGGTGGATCCCGCCGCGCCCGCACGCCGGGGATACCCGGTGCGGGGCATGCCGGATGGCCGATGGGTCCTGCCTCAGGTTCTGGAGGAGGGACGCATGATGGCACCGGTGAGCAGGCCTGCCGTGCACGCAGGCCAGCGAGGCCGGCTGTGGTGGCTGCCGGCGGACGGACACGGGAACGGGCTGGATGACCAGGCGTGGGCACCGGTCCTGGAGATCACCGAGCAGGTCGTTCCGCAGGTGCTGAGCATCCTGCGGGATGCGGGCGTGCCCGCCTACGCGGCACCGGCCCGCCGGCCGGGCGCGCGGCTGCGGGACCCCGCGCAGGCCGCGGAAGGCTGGCGGCTGTGGGTTGGCGCCAGCGCCCACGGGAGGGCAGAAGACGCCCTGGTAGCGGTGATGCCGCAGCTAATCCGCCAGGCCGCACGGCACGCCGGCCGCGCGTGGCGGTGACCGCTGCCCGGCGGATGCCCGCCGCGGTGGCCGCGTTCGCGGCGGTGACGGTGCTCGCATCAGCCGCCAGGGACAACGGCCGGCTCGCCACTGCCGACCGGGCGGTCTTCGACCGGGTCCGGGCTCGGCGAGGCAGGACTGGGATCACCCTCGCGCGGGCGGTCAGCGCACTAGCCGAACCGGAAGTGATCTATCCCGTGCTTGCCGCTGCCGGGATCAGCGCTGCCCGCCGGGGCCGATGGCGGGACGGGCTGCGGCCGTGCCTGGTCGTGGCCGCGGGAGCGGTGGCCAGGCGGCAGTTGTGCCAGATGATCGCCCGGCCGCGCCCCCCTGCGGAGGCCTGGCTGGCCGAGCCGGAGGGGTTCAGCCTGCCATCGAAGCACACCACCCTCGCCGCCCTGGCCGCCGGGGCCTGCGCGGCAGCGCTCGGCATCCGCGGCGCGCCCGCGCGCGCGGCGCCGCTGCTGGCCGCGGCCGGGGTCGGCGGCAGCCGCGTGTACCTGGGCGTGCACTGGCCCGCCGACGTCGCCGCCGGCTGGCTGTTCGCCGAAGGCTGGCTCCGCCTGGCCGGGCCAGCCGGCCCGCCTCACCCCGGCTTATGAGCCAGTAGGAACAATCGGCGGCGATGGCGGGGCCGCCATGCGTAGGCCGGAGAGCTGGGGCTTCGCTCTGCTGAGCGGCTCACTGTATCGTGGACAGCGCGTATGGCGGAGGGGCTCGCCGAGACCGCGATCGTCGCCAACGGTCCCTGCCCGAGCTGGGGTAGGTGCCGCATGCCTGTGCCTGACCACGGCGGGCTGGCCGTGCGCTCCGGCGCGGCGGCATCCCCTGCGGATGCATGCCACTGCCACGGGGCTGACCCCGCCCCGCCCGCGGGTGAGGACGTTTCCCTGCTGGCGCACCTGTACCTGTGCGGGGGGCTGTCCAACTACCGGATCGCCCAGCTCACCGGCCTGGACAGGCAACGAGTCACCCGCCGGTTGCGCCGGGCTGGCGTGCCGTTGCGGCCACGCGGTGCGGGCGGGACCCGCCCGGAGCGCCGCCGTGGCGACCCGCCGAACCTGGCCGAGATCCTCACCGAGCTGTACGTTCACCAGCACCTCACCAGCGCCCAGGTCGGGGCGATGCTCGGAATCCCGGCCCGGACCGTGCGTGACCGGCTGCGACGCTACGGCATCCGATCCCGCCCCCGGGGTGGCTGGGAACGGCAAGACCGGCGGGTCCTTCCGCCCGATGCGCTCTGGGACCTTTACGGCCGTGATGGCCTTTCCGCCGACGACGTTGGCCGAAAACTCGATGCCTCGCGCAAGGTGGTGTTGCGTAACGCTCACGACCACGGCCTTGCGGTCCGGACCGGCGGCGCCGTGCCGATGTCGGGGCCGGCTGAGATTGAGCTGATCAGTGCGCTGTACGCCGATCCCCTGGTGGACACGGCCCTGGCCAAGCACCAAGTACCCCGGGTGGCGGCCGGTGGCCCCATCTGGCAGCGCTTCCCCGTGCCGGTGCCGCTGAGCAGGCAGCTCGTGGAGGATCTCTACTGGCGCTGCGGGGTCGGGCTCTTCCACATCGAGCTTCTGACCGGCCAGCCGACGCAGACGGTGGGCGGATTCATGCGCCGCGCCGGAATCGCCATCCGCCATCCCGGCGGGCGTACGCCGTTCTTGCGGAGGTGGCGAGCCGGATCCACCGGTAATCCGCACCTGTGAAGGGGCCCACGTGTTCTGGTGCTTTCATTGCTACGCGCTCAACGATCCCCCGAAGGGGCCGTGCGGCGCCTGCGGCAACCCGGTCGAGGCGCCTGCCGGCCTTTCCCGGGTTGGCAGCCTGATCTGGACGCTGCGTCATCCCGACGGGGATCGGGCGGTTCTGGCCGCGCAGACTCTGGGCAGGCTGCGGGCACGCGAGAGTGTCCCGGCGCTACGTGAGGCGGCGGAGGCCGGGGCCGATATCTACCTGCGAGCAGAGGCTCTCCGCAGCGTCATCGCGATCGAGGGGGTGGAGCCGCTGCGCCCGTGGCTGGAGGCGCTGAACCGCGGATCTTCCTTCAACGTCCGAGCATCGCCCGGGAGGCATTGGGGGGACAGCCACCCCCGCGATAGCCGGACCTGGCCCCGCTTGAGTCACTGTGCGCGCCAGGTCAGCAATGCTTCCAGATCTTGCCGCAGGCTGCTGCGATCGCTTCGGCGGCGGCCTGGGCCACCCGGGTCATGCCCATTGCCAGGCCGTTCCATGGTGACCTCGCGCGCGCCGGTAAAGCGCTCCAGGAGGGCCGCTTGGACGCCGGGTTCGGCGGAACCGGTCCGGCCGCAGTCGGCATACTGCCGACGGGCACCCGGCGCGCCTATCATGGCGCTGTGGCGCATGCCACCCAGTGATGGATCCCGCTGGCGCCGCGCGTCGCTGACTGCGCGGCCACCCGCCACACGGCCGATGGGTCCTGCTTTCCTGGTCTCGAAGTGGAGGCGGGCCGGGATGACTCAGGACTATCTGATCGGTGAGTTGTCGGTGCGCCTGGAACAGTTGCAGGCCACGACGGCATGCACGGTGGCGAGCGACGTGACGAGGCTGCGGCATCAGGTGGAAACGGGCCCGCTCAGCGGGCTGCCCGGGGCGGCGGCGCGGGCACTGCTGCTGGCGGACGACTTGTGCTGGCAGTCGCTGTCACGCGGCGATACCGCGGCATTCGCCCGGCAGGCTAAGGTCTCCGCGGAACTGCGTCAGTTCAGCGTCTGCGCGCGGCTGCTCGGCGATTTTTAGCCGCTAAACGGCTGCCGCGAGCAACGCATTAGCTGCGGCGACCCCGCCAGGGCGAGCCACGGTGAGGGGGTGACCGGCCAGTTGATCCGCTGCAACCGGTCATCCGGCTGATGAGGCCGCCTGAGCGGCGGTGCGCCTGTGCACGATCAGGATCAGCGGGATCGCGGCGAGTTGCGCGGCGACGGCGAAAAGGGCAACGGCGGTGAGCGAGACATAGAACAGGGCCCCGATCACGATGCTGCCGGCCATCCAGGCGATGCCGTAGACGCCGGTGAACAGCCCGTACGCGGAGGCGCGGCGGTCGGGGGAGACCATCGGCGCCACCGCCGCCGGGATGATCGACTCGTGCACACCCATCCCCAGCCCCCACAGCGACACCCCCACCAGGCCCGCCCAGAACCCGCCGAGGAACGCCAGCGGCGCGTACACCGCCGCGACCACCGTCAGCGGGACCAGGATGCCGATCCCGGCCCGGTCGAACAGCCGCCCGAAGACCAGTGACCCGGCGCCGCTGACCGCCATCGCCACCGCGTAGAACACCGGGACCAGCGGCGCGGAGACGGTGCCGGCGCGGCCGAAGTGGTAGGCGATCAGCGGGAAGTCGGCGAACCCGGCCGCCACCAGCGCCGCCGCGGCCAGGTAGATCCAGAACACTCTGGGCAGGCCGGTGGTGGTCACCTCGGACGGCCCAGCCGACAGCTCCTGCGGCCGGGGGTAGAAGACACGGGCCACGATGACCAGCGTCAAGGTGATCACCCCAGGGACCGCCAGCGCCGCGAACGCGATCTTGTAGTCGTGGTTGCTGACCGCCAGCACCAAGGCGACCAGCAGCGGGCCGAACATGGCCCCGAACTGGTCGAGCGCCTCGTGCACCCCGAATCCCCAGCCGTACCCCATCTCCTTAGCGGCGTGGGAGAGCATCGCATCCCGCGGCGGGTTCCGGGTGGCCTTCCCCACCCGTTCCAGAACGATCAGCAGCGCCGCGACCTGCCAGCTTCCAGCCAGCGCCAGCAGCGGCACCACCGACATCTGCAGCACGTAGCCGCCGATCGTGATCGGCCAGTACCGCCCGGTCCGGTCCGCGCTGCGGCCCGACACCAGGCGCAGGCCATACCCCAGGAACTCGCCGACCCCGGTGATGACCGCGATGGCCAGCGCCCCGGCGCCGAGAACGCCCAGGTAGGGTCCGATGATCGACCGGGAGCCCTCGTAGGTGAAGTCCGCGAAGAAGCTCATCACCCCGACCAGCAGCACGAACTTCAGCGCCGGGGAAGCCGCGGAGATGCGCTGCCTGACCCCTGCGCGATTAACCGTCATCTGGGTCCTTTCTGCCGGCAACCGGCCCCGCCGAGGGACCATGCGCGATCCTCTAACTGTTATCCGGGCGGGCACCCGCCGAAGACGCCGCCGTCCAGGAACCCCGCCGCGCGCCGCCACGCGGCCACCTCCTGGCCCGGCATCTCGTCGCGGTACTGCCAGGTGCTTTTCCGGAACGCCTCGGCAAGCTCATCAAGCAGAACGCGGCCCCGCCGCGCGGCGAACTCCGCCGCCACCCTCCCAGCACCGGGATCGGCCGCCCGCAGCGCGAGCACATGGCGCACGCACAGCGCCGGCGGGCCATCGCCGACTACCAGCGGTTCCCGGAATACGGCGCCACACCGGCCCAGTTCCTGCCGGGTCCCCTGCTTCCCCGCCCAGCACGCGGGGCAGGAGTCCGCGTCGCGGGAGCGGGACGGCGCGCCGCGCAGCAAACGCGTGAGATGGCCACCTCGCCGCCTCGCGGCCGGCCGGCTCAGGGCGGCGGCCTGGCATCTGGCCTGCCAGGCCAGCAAGGCCTGCGCCCGATAGCGGTCCGTCAGCGCCGCGTCGCGAAGGTGGCCGGCACAAAGGCAACGCCCGCCACCGGGCTCCTCATCGCCGGTGTGCGTGCGCTGGTGGCCGCCACCGAGCACGACGGCCCGCACCAGCGCCTCGCGCTGCGAGCGGGCTACCGCGAGGCAGACCAGGCAGGCCCCGGGCGGGACACGCCCGGCGGGCGGGAGCGCAGCCCACAGTTCCGCCCGCCGGGCTGCGTCGTGGTCCGGGCCGCCAGCCAGCACATCCAGGCCGGGAGGACCCCTGCGCAGGCCGGCGCTGCTCGCCTGGATCATCCAGGCGAGCGCGTGGCGATGACCCCGCGTCCGCGCGCCAGCCCGGGCGTGGGGAACGCACAGCCCGCCCACCGCCCGGTAACGCTCCCGGATTGCCGGGTCTGCGAGCCCTTCCAGCAGCATGTCCAGCGCGCGCCAGGCCGCTGCCTGGTCGTGCTCGCAGGCCGGGCAGCCGGGCAACCGCGCCACCCGGCCCGCCAGCTTTGCCTGTGCGGCCTCCAGGACATACCGGTACACGGCGGTGAGCCTCCCCGCCGCGCCCGGCTGGGACATCAGCGCACGGGTGTGCCCAGCGCACGTGCCCAGCGACGCGCAGAGCCGGGTGATGGTGACCGGGTCGGCGTGGGCTTCGGCCGCGAACCAGCCCAGGTACCGGTCAGCCGCCTCCGCGGTGTAACGGCACACCGGGCAGCCGGGCCGCGTGAGCAGTTCGGCCGCGCTGCCCAGCGCCAGCAGCGACGGGCCGCGCGGAACCGGGGTGGCTGTCGGCATCTCAAGGCTTCCAGGCCGGGGGCGGGAGGGCGGTCACGGGCCGAGCCTGGTCAGATCCGGGGTCAGCAGGTCCATCAGCCTGCTGCAAGGCCACGCCGCCCGCCTGCGTTCGGTCTCCTCGGCGGTTTCGGTGAAGCTGGCGAGACGGTCGTCGGGCTGCCCGCGCCAGCGCGGGCAGCCGTCATACAGCGGGCAATCACTGGTGGCTGGCCTGCCGCGGGGTGCGCACCGGGGCCTGGCCCCCGACCGGAACGCGCGCAGCGCCCGCCACAGCAGCAAAACGTCGTCCTCGCTCACCCGGGCCATGCGCGGCTCCTGTCAGCCGACTGCCTGATCAGGGACCGTCAGCGGCGGCGACCGCGTTCCGGGCGAGCCCCATCGCCGGGACCAAGTCTGGCAACCGCCCGGACAGCCGGTCAAGGAGGCTGTCAGCGCCTCTTCCGGGCCGGGCTCTTGCCCTTGGGTATGCCGTGCCTCACAATGCGTGTGCTATCGGGGCTTGCAACGCGCGGGAATGAACGGCACCGCATGAGCACGGTGGCATTCCCGGGGCTGCGAGGCTGCCTTGCAGGTTCCCGCCGGACCGGCTCCTGCCCAGCGGGGCGAAGAGGAGGCCGCGGTGATTCCTGCCGCCAGCAGTAACCATGACCGCTCCAATCCGTTCCGCCGGGTTCTGGTCGGCTGGGATGCGTCACCAGACTCCGTGACAGCGCCGAAGGTGGCAGCGGCCGTCGCGGGCAGCGCCCACGGGGAGGTCGTCGCACTTGCTGTCCTGCCCGCCCCGCCTCCCCAGGAGGCCTGGCGGGATCACGAGGGGGAGGTCAGCGCCGGCACCCGTCATGTGTACGCCGCCTTCGAATCCGCGCGGGCATCCCTCGCGGCCATCTCAGGAGCGCAGGTCCGGCTTCACACGGCGGAAGGCCGCCACGTCGCCCGGTCGCTGTGTGCCTACGCCACCGAGCACGCCTTTGACCTGCTGGTGCTGGGCCGGCACGGTTATGAAGGGATTCTCCACCCCAAACTCGGCCACGTCGCCCACGCGGTTGCGCGGGCGAGCCGGGTGCCAGTACTGCTCGTCAGCGCGCAAGCCACCATCGACTGATGCGCCGTTGGTATGAGGGCTCGCCCGGGGCCCACCAGCCGAACCGCCCGGCCGTCGCCCGCCAGGCCAGACCTGCGAATGGCTGGCGGCGCTCAACTGGCGATCAGAATGGAGGAGCCCAGATGGCGGGCGGCCTTTTCGGCCTTGGTCCCTGTGAGCCGGTGCCAGATGTGGGGATGGCTGGGACGCCCGATGACGACGAGATCTGCTTGATGGTCGGCGGCGGCGCGGGCCAGCTGCTGGGTGAAGCTGCCGGTGCGGATCTCGGCATGGATCTGGACGCCGTGTTCGCAGGCGTACGCTTGGGCGGCTTTCAGCCACCGGTGGCACGCGCGCATCCCGCGTTCATGGTTCTCCCGTACATCGCTGGCGTCGGCACCGTCGTAGCGAGGGGGGTGCTGTTCGATGGCGACCGCGATCAGCCGGGCGCCTTCCACCTGGGCGAGGCAGACCGCCTCAGCCAGCGCCCGGCGAGCCGAGGGTGAGTCGTCGTAGGCGACCAAGATCTGGGTTAACACTGCTGATCCTCAGCGCCGCGTGTGGGGTAAGCGTATATCCGCACACGGGCCGTGTCACCGGACGCGCGGCGCGTGATCGTTTGATGCCGGCCGCGCCGAGCGTGTACGGTGAATCCCGATTACGCGATGAGGCTCGCGTACCGTCGCGCACTCGTGCGCGGCTGATGGCCTCTACCTGTTGCCCGACCCGCATGCCGGATTGAACAGGCGGAGGCTGGCTTGCCCTACCTCATCCAGGTGCTGCAAAGCCTGGTCGTCCTCACCCTGGCGCCCCTGTACGCGGGGGTGATCACCCGCGCCGAGGCGGTCGTCGGGTCGAAACGCGGCCCGAGCGTGCTGCAGCCCTACCGGGACCTGGCCAAGCTGCTGCGCAAGGGCAGCGCGTACAGCGACCAGGCGTCGTGGGTGTTCCGCGGCGCCCCGTTCGTGGCGTTCGCGTGCTACCTGACCGTGTCGGTGATCGTCCCGGTGATCACCAATGACCCGCTGCCGCTGGCGTTCCTCGCCGACCTGATAGGCGGCGCGTTCGTCCTCACGCTGGCCAGCTTCGTGATCTCGCTGGCCGGGCTGGACACCGCCAGCCCCTACGGCGGCCTGGGCGCGAGCCGGGCGAGCTGGATCGGCAGCATGGCCGAGCCCGCGCTGATCCTGGTGTTCTTCACCGTGGGCGTGGTGTCCGCGTCGGACAACCCGTACCTGATGAACCACGCGATCGCCGGTTCCCCGTACGCGCTGGTACTGCCGACCCACCTGCTCGGGCTGGTGGCATTCTTCATGATCGTGCTGGTGGAAAACGGCCGGATACCGATCGAGAACCCCGGAGTGAGCACGGAGATCTCGATGATCGAGGAGGGCCGGGTGCTGGAGTACTCCGGCCGGGAGTACGCGCTGGTCAAGTGGGGCAGCTGGATGAAGCTGTTCCTGCTGTCCTCGGTGTTCATGAACGTGTTCGTGATCCCGTGGGGCCTGGGGACCTCCACCGACCTGCCCAGCGCGCTGCTGGCCATCATTGTCCTGCTGGGCAAGCTGGCGCTGTGCGGCCTGGCGATCGTGGTCGTGGACACCTCGTTCGCCAAGCTCCGGTTCTTCCGGATCGCGGAGTTCCTCGGCGCCTCGTTCCTGCTGGCGCTGGTCGGCGTCGCCACCTCCTACGTGATCGGGGTGTGAGCGCGGTGGAGAAGCTGGCGGCAACCAGCCCCGAGGGTGTCCTGCTGGACCTGTCCGCGGTGCTGATCCTGCTGCTGGCGTTCGCATGCCTGGGCTCGAAGCTGTTCAACCGGTACGTCGCCTACTACGGCGCCCAGTCGGTGGTGCTGTCGTTTGCCGCCGCGGTGGCCGCCTGGACGTTCCACAGCGTGGAGCTGTGGATCCTCGCGGTGCTGACCCTGGCGGTGAAAGGGATCGGGATCCCGCTGGCGACCCGGCGCCTGCTGTTGCGCCGGCTGCCGCTGGCTCGGGACACGGCCATCTCCACAGGCCTGTCCACGTCGCTGATCGCCGGGGGTGCCCTCACCGCGTTCGCCTACCTGGTGACCCGGCCCCAGTTGCTGCCGCACGGCGTGGTCGCGGCGGCCGTGGTGCCGCTGTCCACCGCGGTGATCCTGCTCGGCGCGCTGGCCATGGTGGTGCGCCGTCACACCGTGGCGCAGCTCATCGGCTGGCTGATCGTGGAGAACGGCGTGTTCCTGGGCGCGATCACGCTGGTGGCCACGTTTCCGTTCATCGTGGAGGCCGGGATCTTCCTCGACATCGCGGCTGGAGTGCTGATCATGCTGGTGTTCGTGTCCGGGATCACCCGTGAGCTGGCCGAGGCGAGCGCGGCGGAACTACGGGAGCTGCGCGGATGACGGCGCTGGCGATCCTCATCGTGATCGGCCCGCTGGCCGGCCCGGCCGCGGCGGCGCTGCGGGCCCGGGCGCGGGCCGCCGGGGGAGCCAGCGCCGCGGGGGCGGTGGTGTCGCTGGTGGCCGCCATCGCGCTGCTGGCGGCCCAGGTGCACCGGGCACCGCTGACTGGCTGGGCGGGATTCCTGTACGTGGACGCGCTCAGCGGGTTCTTCCTGCTCACGGTCGCCGGGGTGACGCTGCTCGCCGCCGTGGGCTCGGTTGCCTACCTATCCGCTGAGGAAGACGCCGGCACCCTGAGCGCCTTCCAGGTCCGGCTGTATTTCATATTCTTCGGGCTGTTCGCCTCGCTGATGCTCGCATCGCTGGAAACCGGCAACCTGGGGCTGTTGTTCGTCCTGGTGGAGGCGAGCACGCTGGCCAGTGCCGCGCTGGTCGGGCTCGAGGGCAAGGCGCGGTCCCTGGAGGCCGCCTGGAAATACGTGATCATCAGCTCGCTCGGCGTCACCATCGCCCTGGCTGGGACGCTGTTCCTCTTCTACGCGGCCAGCGCCCTGCCGCTCACGTCGAATGAGCGCCTGACCTGGCCTTACCTGATCATGCACGCCGCCGCGCTGGCACCGCAGCCGCTCCGGCTGGCGTTCCTGCTGGCCGTGGTCGGCTACGGCACCAAGGTGGGGCTCGCCCCGATGCATACCTGGCTGCCGGACGCCCACGCCGAAGCGCCCAGCCCGGCCAGTGCGATGCTGTCGGCGGCGCTGCTGAACACTGGCATGTACGCGATCATCCGGTTCCTGGCCATCACCCAGGCGCGGCTTGGCACCACATTCCCCCACGCGGTGCTGCTGACGTTCGGGTTCGCCTCCATCGTGATCGGCGTGCTGTTCATGGTGAGACGCGGGAACTTCAAGCGGCTGTTCGCCTACTCCTCGGTGGAGCACATGGGCATCATCGCGGTCGCCCTCGGGTTCGGCGGGGTCCTCGGCCTGTACGGCGCGCTGCTGCAGACCCTCAACCACGCCATCGCCAAGGCGGTGCTGTTCCTGGGCAGCGGCGATGTGGCGTTGCGGTACAAGACCCGGGAGGCGCCGGAAGTGCGGGGCCTGCTGGCGGCGGTCCCGGTCACCGGGGGGGCGCTGCTGCTGGGCTCGCTGGCGGTGCTCGGCTCACCGCCGTTCGGGCTGTTCCTGTCCGAGCTCACGATCGTGCGGGCCGGTTTCGCCGGAGCCAGCCCGGTCCTGCCGCTGCTGCTGCTGGCGCTGCTGGCGGTGGCGTTCATCGCGTTCGCCCGCACCACCGCGGGCATGGTGACCGGCCAGGCTCCCGCCCCTCCGCCCGCCTACACCGGCCGGGCGGCCCGCTGGGCGGCGGCCATCCCGCTGGCGGCCGGGCTGGTAGCGCTGCTGGTGCTGGGGTTGTGGATCCCAGCCGGGCTGAACACCGCGATCCTGCACTCGATGGCGGTGATCCGGTGACCGCCACCGAGCCCGGCACGCCCACCACCTTGGGCGGGCTCCTTGACGCGGTTGGCGGGGCCGCTGTTCGGGACGAAGGGAACGCGCTCACCGTGGAGGTGCCGCCCGGTCAGCTGGAATCCGCGGTGCATCACCTGGCCACGTCCGGGGCCAGGCTGGCCGACCTGTTCGCCGCCGACGGGGACCGGGTGATGCTGCGGCTGGTTTGGGCGCTGGACGGCGAACGGCAGTACCTGATCACCCAGTCCGAGGTCACCGGTGGCGAGTACCCGCCGCTGTCCGACATCGCGCCTGCCGCCTTCTACGAGGAATGTGAGATCTACGAGCAGTTCGGCATCCGGCCCGCCACCGGCAAGCCGCTCAACCGGGTGGCCCTGCCACCCCACGCGGGACCAGACTTCCCCCGTCTCGGGCATCAGCCACCCCGGGAGCCGGCCGAGGTGCACGCGCCGCACACCGTGGGCGGGCATGCGTTCGAGTTCCCGTTCGGCCCGGTCCGCCAGGCCGGCATGGAGTCGCTGTACTACGGGCTGGTCACCAGCGGCGAGGAAGTTGTCGACCTGTACCTGTTCACCTGGCACAAGCACCGCGGGCTGGAATGGCGGCTACGGGGGCGCACCCCGGGTGAGGCCCTGTTCCACGTCGAGCGCGCCGAGGGCCTCAGCGCCGTCGGGGTGAGCTGGTCGTTCGCCGCGGCCGTGGAAGCCGCACTCGGCGTGGACCCGCCGCCGGCCGCCCAGCGGACCCGAGCGGTGGCCCTGGAACTGGAACGGCTCTACAACCACGCCGCCGCGATCGCCGCGCTGTGCCAGTCGACCGGGCTGTCGGTGGGCCAGTCCGCCGCCGAGATCGCGCTGGAGCAGTTGCTGCGCCTGAACGCCGCGGTGTTCGGCCACCGGTACCTGTTCGGTGTCATGGACGCGGGCGGGGTGCGGCGCGCCCCCGACCCGGCGGCCCTGCGGGACGGCCTGCCCGGTGCCTACGGTGAACTGCGCCGAGCCGCCGACGCGCTGCTGTCAACGAACTCGTTCATGGACCGGCTGGAAGCCACCGGCATCATCACCGAAGAACAGGCACGCCGCCTCGGTCTGGTCGGCCCGGTCGCGCGCGCCGCCGGGGCCGGCGTCGACACCCGGGCAGACCAGCCGGCCCCACCCTATTTCCAGCACCGGCCCGCCATCGCGATCCGCCACAGCGGCGACGTACTGGCCCGGTTCCAGGTCATGCTGGCAGAGGCCGCTGAGTCGGTGCGGCTCATCGGCGAACTCCTCGACGCTGGTACCGGTCCGGGAACCGTGCCGCTGCCCGCTACCGGCGGGACCGGGCTGGGGTGGGCAGAGTCGCCGCGCGGTGAAGCGCTGGCCTGGGTCCAGCTCGATGGGTCGGGGCGGATCATCCGGGCCCGGCTGCGGCCGGCCTCGGTCCGCAACTGGCGCGGGTTCGACGACGCCAGCCGGTCGCAGAACGTCTTCACCGACATCCCCATCATCGAGGCCAGCTTCTGGCTGACCGTGGCCGGGACCGCGCGCTGAGGCGAGGGGAGCATCTGATGCCGTTGTGGTTCATCCGGGGCCTGCGCCGCGGCGTGGTCACCACCCACTACCCCGCCCGGCCCGACCCCTCGGCCGCCCACCTGCCCACCCCGCCCGCGTTCCGGCCCGAGCGCCTGGACCGCGCGCTCGCCGACCGGCTCTGCGGCGTGTGCCCCAGCCGGGCGCTGCGCCGGGAGGATGACGTGCTGATCTTCGACGTGGGGGCCTGCACCGCCTGCGGCCGGTGCCAGGAGACCGCCCCGGAGGCGGTCATCCGCAGCGGGGAGTTCGAGCTGGCCGCCACCGACCGCGCTCACCTGGTCAAGCGCATCCCCCTGCTCCGGGAGGCACGCCCATGACGCACGGTCCCGGTACCTCGCCCCTTCCGGCCACACCGGGGACCGCTAGGGTCACTGGGCCTTCAGCGGAGGCGCCTGCCGGGCAGGTGGAACGGGCCGCGGGCCAGGTGCGGGAGCGGATCGCCAGCCAGTTCGGGCGCAGCCTGCACATCCGCACCCTGGACACCGGGTCGTGCGCGGTGTGTGAGCAGGAGATCCGGCTGCTCGCCGCCCCCCACTACGACCTGCACCGGCTGGGGTTCTTCTTCACCCCCGCCCCCCGCCACGCGGACCTGCTCATGGTGACCGGGCCGATGATCCGGGCGTTCGGTGTGGCTGCCCGCAAGACCTATGACGCGATGCCCGGCCCCAAGATCGTGATCGCCACCGGCGCGTGCGCGCTCGGCGGGGTCTACCCGTCGGATGCGTTCGTGCACGGCTCGGTCGGCGAGATCCTGCCGGTGGATGTGTGGATTCCGGGCTGCCCGCCCAGCCCGCTGGCCCTGCTGCAGGGTCTGCTGGTGGCGGTGGACCGGCTCGCCGAGAAGGTGGCAGGCCTGACCTTCACCGCGGATACCGCGGCCGGGGAGGTGGCCGGGTGAACTCCCTGACCTGGCTTTACGCGGCGGCGGCCGGGTGGGCTGCGGCTGCGGCGCTGGCGCTGCTCGCAGGCGGCACCAAAGCCGCGTTCCGCGCGTGCTGCGCGCTGTCGGCGCTGGGCGGCGCTGCCGCGGTGGCGGGCGGGGTGTCGTCACTCATCTGGGGCGACTCCCATCTCGTCTCGCTCGGCGGCTCAGTGGTCGTCGGCACCCTGCAATTGCAGGCCACCAGCCTGGCTGGGGTGTTCGCCGCGCTGCTCGGGCTCGTCGCGGTCGCCCTCGCCGCCTACGCGCCCCGCTACCACCAGGCCAGCGCCGGCACCGGGCTGTACCTGGCCGTCTACAACCTGGCGCTGCTGGCCGCGCTCGCGGTGTTCGCCGCCGGCAACGTGGTCACCTTCCTGGTGGCCTGGGAATCGGTGGCGCTGCTGTGCTACCTGCTGATCCTGCGCCACCCGCGGCGGGGTGAAGTCGCCGGCGGGGCGTTCTGGTTCCTGGCGCTGTCCGAGACCGGGTTCGTCCTGATCATCGCGGCGTTCGTCATCCTGGCCGCCAAGACCCACTCGATGCAGCTCAGCGTGATCGCCGCCCACGCTCACCTGGTGACCCCGGCCTGGCGGGACACCGCCTACCTGCTGGCGCTGACCGGGTTCGGGTTCAAAGCCGGCCTGGTCCCGCTGCACGTGTGGCTGCCCGAAGCCCACCCGGTCGCCCCCGCCGACGGGTCGGCGTTCCTGTCCGGGCTGGTGGTCAAGCTCGGCGCCTACGGCATCGCCTTGTTCGCGTTCTTCCTGCTGCCCACCCCGGCGGCGTGGGTGGGGGTGCTCACCATGGCAGCCGGGGCGGTCACCGCCGCTATCGGCATCCTCTACGCCCTGAACGAGCGCGACCTCAAGCGGTTCCTCGCGTTCTCCACGATCGAGAACACCGGGATCATCGTCACCGCGTTCGGCGCGGCGATGGTGTTCGGCGCCTACGGGCAGCGGACGCTCTGGGCGTTCCTGCTGCTGGCCGGGCTGTATCACGTCGCCAACCACGGCACCTACAAGACCCTGCTGTTCTGCGAAGCAGGCGTCATCGAGCACGCCACCGGGACCAGGGACATGGACCGGCTCGGCGGGCTGATCCACCGGCTGCCACGCAGCGCGGTCATCACCCTGGCCGGGACCCTCGGCATCGCCGCCCTGCCCCCGCTGAACGGGTTCGTCAGCGAGTGGCTGATCTTCCAGGGCCTGTTCCAGGGCTTTCGGACCGGCAGCCACCTGGTCGGCATCCTGATCGTGCTGGCCGCCGCCACCCTCGGCCTGACCGGCGGCCTGGCCATCTACGCCTTCGTCCGCGGGTACGGGATCCCGTTCCTGGGCATGCCCCGCACCCGCCAGGCCGCCGAAGCTAGCGAACGTGGCCAGCCGGTCACCGGGCCCGCGCTGCTCGCGGTGGCCTGCGTGGCGCTGGCCGTCGGGGCGCCGCTGGTGCTGCTTGTGCTGTCCCGTGCCGTCCGCACCATCACCGGGGTGGCGCTGCGGCCGGTGCTGCTGCCCGGCAACCTCACCGTGACCCCCGCGCCCCCTCCGCATACGGTCTTTTCCGCGCTCTCGCCCACCTACCTGGCGGTGTTCCTGGTCGCGGTGACCGCGGTCCCGCTGCTCATCTACCTGGCCGGGCGGCCACGAGCAGACAGCGTCACAGTGCCGGTGTGGGACGGCGGCATGGTCGCATTCAAGCCCCGGATGCAGTACTCAGCCATGACGTTCTCCGCGCCGACCCGGGTCACCTTCGACGCCCTGTACCGCCCGTCCGTCTCGCTGCACCGCGCCTCCGACGACCCGGCCGGCCGGTCCGGGCCTGTGCACTACGAAACCGAGGTCGCCCCGATCTTCCAGCGGTACCTGTACCGGCCGGTGATCCGCGCGGTCGAATGGCTTGCCGACTTCGTCCAGCCGCTGCAGTCCGGCGACGTCAACCTCTACCTCTTTTATGTGTTCCTGGTGATACTCCTGGCCTACCTGCTCGGCGCCGTGTGACGCGAGCCCGGCTGGGCGATCCTTATCGTGGTGCTTGACGGCGGAGGGTCTCGCCGTAAAGACCGCGAAGATGCTGCCAACGGTCCCTGCGTGGCAGCGGAGGCCGACAGCGTGTCCCACGGGTGCCTGGCGGCTGGTTGCCCACACGCAACTCTGCTGTTCGGCTGGACCGCGCCTGGCCACGGCGAGGAGATCGGCGCGACGATCGAGCGCATCAATAGGAGAAGAAGCGGCTTCGGCCGTAGCCGGGTACGGCTGGGGATTGCGCTGGCCCGGTCAGCGCAGCGCGCCGGTGAGGTGCAGGCCGAGGACCGCGACGGCGAGCTGGGCGGGCACCAGCGCTGACCCGATGGCGGTGAACTGCCAGGCACGCAGCACTGCGCCGGAATCGCGTGCGATCCGGCGGCAGATCAAGGTGGCGACCGAACCGGTGATGAGTAGCCCCGGGCCGATGGCGGTCGCCAGGATCGCCGCCCACAGCCCGGGCGTCCCGGCCGGCCGCAGCGCCGCGGCGGCGGGCAGGTTGTTCACCACGGATGTCAGCGCGGAGCCGGCCGCAAGCTGGGCGGCGAGTCCGCCGCCCAGGGTGATGCCTGCGGCGAGGATGGCGCGGATCGCTGAGGCGGCGGCGAACATCGGGATCAGGTCGAGCGCGGCGCGGCCGGACGGGCGGGCGCGGGACGCGAGGGCCGGGCCGGGCGCGGCCCGCGCAAGCCATCCGCTCAGCGATCCGACGGTGATCGCCACCACCAGCAGCCAGGCGAGCCACGAGCCGCGCAGGAAGGCCAGCAGCGGGAGCGGGGAGCGGCCGAGCAGGAGCAGGCTGGTGATGTTGGCGGTGGGGAGGAGGAACGAGGCGGCATTGGCCGTTATCGCGACTGCCACCGCCAGGCGGCTGGCGGAGATGTGATGGCGGCGGGCGGCTTGCAGGGCTGCGGGCATGGCCACCACGACAGCGACGTCGAGGTTGGCCAGCCCGCTGAGCAACGCGGTGAAGGCCAGGACCGAGGCAGCGGCCGCCAAGCGGGGCGCCCGATCCGGGATCAGCAGGCCGGCCAGCGCCCGGAACAGCCCGAGCCGGCCCGCCAGCACCGAGCCGGCGATGATCGCGGCCAGGGTCGCGAACGGGCCGAGGGTCGCCCGCGCGGCCGACGGCAGGGCGTCCGGCCGCAGGCAGGCGGCAGCAGCCGTGAGAATGACGGCAGCCGTCCACAGCACCAGCGGCAGCCGATCACGAGGTGACGTGATCGTGGCGGATCTGTGAGGCCTTTCGGGCGTGACTGAACGCATGCCTCCTCCCATCTGGCTGAATCTGCTGGATGCGACTGATAGCGGCAACAAGGCCGCGCAGTGATAATGTTACACGATGATGTCGGATCCTGGCCGGGAGCGGGACGACGAGCTGATGGCCATCCCCCGGCTCGCCGAGCGCATCGGGGTCACCCCCCGGGTGCTGCGGTACTGGGAAGAGCAGCAGCTGATCAGCCCCACCCGCGAGCACGGCAAGCTGCGCTACTCCCCCCGCGACCTGGCCATCGCCGCCCTGATCCGCCGGCTCCTCGACTCCGGCGCCGGCGTCGAGGGCATCCGGATGCTCAAGCGGCTCGCCGAGCGCGACATCCGCCGCGCCGCCGCCACCGGCGAGGAAGCCGCGCTGGCCGAGGAGGCGCTGCGGATCCTGTACCAGCGCAAAGCCTTCCGCGAGGAAACCGGGACCGACGAGGAGCACTACCCCCAGCACATGCCTCCTCCCCCTCCTCCGCAGCCGCCGCATAGGTCGCCGCACGGACCCGGACCTCGCGGCAGGCCCAAGCACCCATAGCGCCGCCCACCGCCTGCCTGAGTTCCAAGGGCAGCGACCCCGGCGGCGAGCCAGGCCACGGCAATGGGCCGACGTCACCGGGGACGCCGAGAGCGCTGGTGAACGCGGGCACGTTCGGATTGTGAGCCCAGCTGCCGGGGGCACCGGCCGAGCCCGGCCGCTGCGGGGAGTTCGCGGACCAGGAAGTCTCGTTCGGCGCGGAGCCGGCTGGCCCGCTCAGCGTCGTTCCATCTCTCCGCCGTCGCAAGTTCCTCGTCGAGTTCGGCAAGGTGCCGCTGGTACGCCGCCCGTGCCCCCCCAAAGCCACCCTGGAGCAAAGACGTTGGCCCGCTTGAACCAATGCGGACGATCGCGACCCGAACGCTATGGCGGCTCGCCCCGTTCGCCGCCCAGGGCCATCACCGCAGTCACCAGGTCTAGCAGCGGTCCAGCGAGGTCGTACTCGGCGACCATGATCACACAGTCGTCCACGCTGATGTGGTAGACGACAATGCCGGGAGCTGGGCGGTACGGCACAGGCACAGCCATGGCGCGGGTGGCGAGATCATCCCATAGCGGACGGTCGCTTTGCCGGGCGGTGTCCACCACACGGCGCTGCATGGTGCCGTCCCTCTCAATTCGGGTCGTGACGACCCTCATCAGCCCATTCTGGCCCCTGATGATCCCTGGGTGGCCAGAAGGCCGTTGTATCCGCACACCGGTCTGATCCTTGGCCGTTACCACGTAGACTGCGCAGACCACCAGCAGCACACCCTTCAGGTGGCCCAAGCGGTGCCGGGCTCAGGATGATCAGGGCGATGGGCAGGGCATCACAGCAGCAGTGGGAGCAACAAACCCGCGCCCGGCACGGGAGTGACGTCATCGCGGCGGCACCCTCGGGTGGCGGTCGAGGGTCATGGTCGAGGGTCATACAGGGCCGAGCCGAGCACCCTGGCAAGGCGACTCTCGGAAGAGTGTGTGACATTTGCCTGCCCTGGGATACTCCAGGGCGGGCACGCGCCGCGCCCTGAGTCGGCAGCAGGTCTGCCAGCAGTAGCACCCAATTTCGCACGGTACTTCGACAGCGGCCCTACCGGCCGGCAGCGCCACGGATCGCGAAGACGGTCGTTCCGGGCTGCCAGTGCTCCCGGGGCGTGACTTTCGTCAGGTCCACGCCGGGTACATCGCAGGTCTACCGGAGGTCAATCACTCCGTGTCACCGCGAGCCTCTGGCAACGCCTCCTCACCAGGCATCCGGGCGTTAGGCTCGTGCGATCCGTCACGGTCTTCAGCACAATCCCAGGCGCCGGGAACGCGCCCGGCTTCGAGCCACGCTAGCAGGGGGTATTACGGACTGTGTCTGCCGCCTGAGCGAACGGCCGTCGCCCATGTTTGCTCCATGTTTGCTCGGATGTCGCGGTACGGCCCGGTAGCGGCCGGCATCACACGGCACCCGCTCTCGTGGTTTGCCGTACAGTCCGGCAGGTCGCGGCACGTCCCGGCACAGAATGATACAAGGCAGAGGAGTAAAATCGAACAGAGCAGCGGACTCTTAACCGCGGGTTCGGGGTTCAAGTCCCTGGCGGCGCACCCGTCTTCACACTTCGCCAGTGTTCATGCTCACATTTGAGTCTGACATTCTCGTGGCCGAGCTGAGTTGATCTTGTGTCCCCGGTTTTCCGGGGGCTGGTGCGGGTTGCCGGGCTGTTTCGGGGCTTCCGGTGCGCGCTGGCGGGTGCTGCGGGCAGGGTGAGAGCGCGGCGTAGGTGTGCTGGCGGTGCTGGTGGTTGACGGCTGCTGCCGTGGGGCTGGGTCGGGGGCCTGGTTACGGCGGGCCGGCGGGTGCGCCAGCGAGGTCGCGGCGGCGCTTGCGGGCGCGGTGCTGCTGGCCGCTGGCGGTGGCGCGGCGGGTGTCGTCTTGCTGCCGTGCGTCGAATGCGTGCAGGGTGCGCTGGTTGCGCACGATCATGAGGCAGGCGAGCCAGAGCATGAGCGGGGTGACGCCCGTGAGCCGGATCCAGCCGCGGTCGATGCTGTTGACGGCGGGGTCCTTGATCGCGGCGTTGAGCCGCTCGGCGGCGGTGCGCCGCCGGTAGGAGATCCGCCAGGCTTGTGATGGGTAGTCGTGCTTCTGCCGGGTTTTGGGCGCGACGCTGGGGCCGGCGGTGATGGTCTGCTGAGTGCAGCAGGCCGGCGGATGCTCGGGTGGGGTGAGGATTTCGGGGCGGCTGCGGTTGAGTTTGAGCGATTCGGGGCGCAGCGGGCAGCGGATCTTCCCGGCGGCGGCGGGGCAGGTATGCCGGCGGTAGCCGTCTGCGTCCTCGGCGGCGTGGACGCCGAGCTTGTAGCGGGCCAGTTCGGCTGTCTTCTGGTCGTGGGCGGCGGCATCGGCAGCGGGGGCGCCGGGCGGCAGCGGCACCAGGTCCAGTAATGGCCCGGGGGTGGCGGGACAGTACAGATTCCCGTTGGCGATGATCGCGCCCTGGTGGGTGCCGCGAGGGCCGCGGTCGTGCGGGTGCAGGTCATGGACCAGGTCAGCGCCGACGGCGCGCAGCGGGTTTGCCCAGGTGTCCGGGACGCGGTGGGCATAGCCGGAGTCAGCGATGATGTCGCCGAGTGCGATGCCGCTGGCCGGCATTGTGGTGAGCACGCCGGCCAGTTCGGCGGCGGGGTCGTGGCCGGGGCTGGCGACGGTGATCCGGCGGGCGAGTTCGGGGACGGGCTCGCCGTTCTCGTCGGCCACCATGACTGCGGCCGAGAGATAGTAGCCGAAGAACATTTCTCCTTCCTGGACGCTGCGGCCGACGTTGCGGTGGCCCCAGGAGGCCTCAGGGTCGGTGCCGGTGCCGGCGGCCTCATGTGGCACTGGCCGTGCCCAGGCCTCGACGTCGGTCCAGTCGGCGGCCACCGAGGTGCTGGCGTCCTTGAACGCCTCGGGGATGCTGGCTTCGGTCAGCTGGTCGCACACGTGCTGCAGGCGCGGGGAGGGGGCGCCGTCGGGCTGGTCTTTGGCCAGCGCGCGGTTGATGATCCGGTGGGTGTGCTCGACCTGGCGGTAGGTGAGCCGGTGCGGTCTGCCGTGCCAGTCTGCGGTGACGCCGAGCCTTTCCTGGTCGGCCTGGGGCAGGCTGGTCAGCGCGGTGCGGACTTCGGTGAGGTGGGCGGGCCGGCGGTCGGTCAGGGCCAGCTGCATGCCCACCAGAAGGGTTCGCGGGTGCAGCTGCCGCTGCCGCACGCCGGCCGGGAGCATCGCCTCGATGGCGGGCGCGACGCCGGAGGCGTCGATGATTTCCTCCAGGCGGGCCAGGGGGATTGCCGTGCCCACCGCCGGGTCACCGGGCCGTGCCGCCGAGCAGCGTCACCGGGTATGCTTCGCCGCCATCGGGATGCAGGCCGGCGATGATGTCGCCGAGCCGCTGGGAACAGGTGATCCCGGCGGCTCGCATGAACACGGGCAAGCCGATCAGCTGCGCGACGTCGGCGAGCCAGGTGGCCCGCAGCCGGGAGGTGTCCAGGGCCGGCAGCCCGCCCCCGCCGGCCAGGGAGCGGGTCAGCGGGTTGGTGATGTTGCCCCGCTCGGGCTCGGTGCCGCCGGTGAGAAAGTCCTGGCCGGCGAACGCGGCGGCTTCCAGCAGCGGGGCGTGGTAGCGGGACAGTACCGGCACGGCCCGCGGCGCCCGGCCGCGGACGTCCACGATGACCCCGCCCGACCGGCAGCAGACGTCGGTGCCGCGGGCGTTGCGCAGGTCGGAGCGGATCAGCCCGGCACCGGCGCCGAGGCAGACCAGGGCGGCCGCTCTCGCCCGCCTGCCCGCCGCAGGCTGGGCGGCGGCCAGCGCGAGGTAGCCGGCGATCTCGCCCGCCGTGTACGGCTTCTTGGCCCGCCCGCGGGGCAGCGGCGCATCGGCCGGGTCCAGGTGCGGCACCACGCGGCGGGCGATGAACCTCAGGTTGGTGCGCAGCGTCCGCCGCGCCGCCCCCGACAGGCCCGGTCCGTGCGCGGTGAACCGCTCGATCACCGACGGGTGCAGCAGCACGCCCGGCACCGGGTCCAGCCCGAGCCCGATGCCCCAGGCGGCGAGCTTGCCGGCCGCCCACAGCAGGTTCTTGGCCCGGTCCCGGCCCAGCGGCCCGCATCCGGCAACCACGGTGCGCGCGAACGCCGCCGCCTCCGCCGGGGTCCCGGCCGCGGGCTTCCACAACGCAGGGTAAGAAGCCACATCATCGCCCATGTAGCTATTCATACCGAAAGAAAACCTGAAGATCACGCACCGTGCGTGCGACGATTAACAACGTGTCGCCCAGCCCCCACGACCGCGCCGCGCGCATCGCGGCCGAGCTCGCCAGCCTGGGCCTTGCGCTGCCCGGCACGCTCATGCAGCGGCGCGTGCGCTGCGGCTGGCCCGGCTGCCGCTGTCACGCCGACCCGCCGCAGCTGCACGGCCCGTACTGGCACTGGACCCGCAAGCGGGTCGGCAAGACCATCAGCCGCCTGGTCCCCGACGACCAAGTCAACGACTACCGCCAGTGGATCGACAACCACCACCGCCTGCGCGAGCTAGTCGCCGAACTGGAAGACCTCACCCTCGCCGTCGCAGACGAGCGCAGCGGATACCAGCCCCGCCGAACCCGGCAAACCAGCCCATAACACTGTGGACGCGGCCCGCCTAACCCGTGGACACCACCCTCAACAGCACGCATCCCTGCAGGCCACAGCCAGATGTGAAGGCCTCACCCGTACATATCCAGTGAACTGGGAAAACGTGTCTGCCGCCCGCTGGCCGGCCAGGGGCTGGTCAACTTTTCCGTCAACAAAGTCAACACGCTGTCGCCCGCTCGCCGCCAGTGTCCGCTGCCGTGAAGGCGGCGTCGATGGCGTCGCGGGTGGCCTGGCCGTCTCCTGGGTCGGGATAGGGATGGCGGTACCAGCGGACTTCGCCGGGGTGAGCGTGGCCAAGCCGCAGCTGGATGTCGTGGTCCGGCAGAGCGGCGTCGCCTAGCAGCGAGGCGTACGCGTGCCTGAGACGGTGGAAGGTGGTCCCAGGCGGGATGCCGGGAGCGGACCGGATCAGGGGCCGCCAGATACGTTGCCGCCAGTTCGCGGGGTTGAGCACGTTCCCCGCAGGGGTGGTGAACAGCAGCCCGGTCGGGCCAGACGGGTAGCGGCGCAGGTGGGCGCGCAGCGCGACGGTCACGGTCGCCGGCAGCGGGATGACCCGACACGAGGCATTGGTCTTAGGAGGGGCGAACAACGGCCAGTCCGCAGCATCGAGGCCGTGGCGCTTGGTGGCGGGACGGTAGCCAAGCTGCCGGTCGATGATGACCTGGGCCCTGGCGCCGAGGTGGATACGGTCGCGGGTCAGGCCCGTGGCCTCCGACCAGCGCAGCCCGCATCCGGCGCCCAGCAGCACCATCGGCTGATACCGGGAGTCGATCCGGGCCGCGAGGGTGAGGATCTGAGCCGGGGTCAGCGGCTCGATGACCGGCAGCGGTGCAGCGGGCAGTTCGATGCGGTGACACGGGGAGCGGACCAGCAGCCCGTCATCGATTGCGTCGTTCAGCACTGCCTTGAACACCGCACGGTAGGCGTGGCGGACGGTGGCCGGCGCCAGCCCAGAGGCGGCCAGAGCGTTGACCCATTCCTGGACGTCACGGCGGGTGATATCGGGCAGGGGCACGCTAGCGAAAGCAGGCAGGACATGGCTGCGCAACTCGGTGGCGTACAGGTCCGCTGTGCTGCGCCGCTTGGTGGCCTGCTTTGTCGCCAGCCACCGCGCCGCGACCGTGCCGAACGTCACCGCCGCCCGGCGGCCCGGAGCGTCTCGCGGCAGCCGCCCCGCCTTGATGGCGGCGTCGAACTCTGCAGCTTCGGTCCAGGTGGTGAATGTCCGGCCATGCTGGATCGCGTGGCTATCTCGCCACTGCACCAGGAAATGGCACCTCTGCTCACCAGTGGCCGCCGGTGCAAGAACCCTCATCGTTACCGACATGCCTGCCTCCACGCTGGCCAGCGGGCGGGCTTCGGCCAGCCCGGGAATAGGCCCAGCGTAGGCGTCGACGGGTGGCCGACGACCTCCGCAGCTTCCCGCCTACACCCGATAGGGTGACCGGAGCCTGAGAGGAGTTGGAATTGCGCTGCGCAGCCCCCTTCCCAGCCCGGGGACGAGGTCGTGACTGACAAAATCCCCGAGCTGGAGCCGATCCGGGATGAGGAGTGGCTGACGCAGTACGGGCGGCGAGGCCCAGACGGCAGCCTGAACTTCACGACCGCCCCCACCAATCCGGATCTTGTGCGTCCGCCTTATCTTGGCCGCCAGCCCACCGCGAACGCGATGTCCGTCCTCCGGGGCCGCAAGAGCGTCGAGGAAGCCACCCGGACGGTATGCCGCCGGCGAGCCAAGACAGGCGACGGTGTCCGCTACGCCCAAGCGGGTATCTTCAGGGCCGAGGGCTTCACCGTGAACCCCGACCCCACGCTGAGATCCTCTGATCACAGCCAGGTTGCTAACCTGGACATATCCAGAGTGTGGACCAACGATGGCAGCAAGGACTGCGACGCCAGCCGGTTCAACAGGTGCTTCGGGGAGCCAGCCTGGTGGAAGGAAACGACGTGAGTACTGTCCTAGAGCTTCGGATCGGCGGCAGGCCGTGGCAGCCGACCGATAGCACGCGGCTGCTCACTGAGCTGGACTTCTACGACATGCCAACCGCAGGCGTGCTGGAACAAGGCACTTCGAAGAGCCTGTTTATGTGCGTCGACGGCCACGGCACGCCGTTTACCGTATGGGTCTACGCCCCGCTGGAGGCCGACGAAGCAGCCGCACTCACGTCCATGCGCGGCGCCGAGGCCATCGACGCCGAGATCGCCCGGCTTTTCCACACCAAGCCTTTGATAGCAGTCCTCGCCGTTAACTGCGAGATACGGCTGGCAACTTCCAATCCCCTCCAGCTAGAAACTCTCGCGCTGCGTGATGCCGCAGTCAGGGCAGTAACCGACCAAGCCGAGAGCGAACAACAAGCTGCCCGTTCCTTGCTACCAGTCTGAGCAACCCGTCCTCAGCAATCACATCACGTCGTCTTGATGTGCGGGGTTCCTAAATTGTCCTGTAGGTGCGCCGAACTCCGGGCACCTGTCCGGGACGACCCCCAGGAGACGGATGAACTGCCGCCTACATGTCTGCTGGGCGCCACCAACTGGTGTCGGCTAGCGTCACGCGGTCAATGCGTTCTTGGGGCACTCGCAGTCCTTCGGTGAGGCGAGCAATGACGCTGCCGGGCAGGCCGAGGCGACGTGCTGTTTCCTTTGCTTGACCGCTGCGGCTGGGGGTGGCGGTGAGGTCGTCGCCAGTTGGGTCCGCGCGGGCGACGGCATCCCACAAGCAATCAGCCATCGCCGCTGTCAGCCCTACCGCAGTGACGGCGTCGGCGAAGGCCGCGGCCGCTTCGATGCCAGCGATGTCTACGTCACCCGCGTAGTCGAACGATGCCGGGATGACACCGAGGGTGGCGGGCAGTTCGCGGAGGTCGTGAATCAGCGCGGCGGCGGCGTCTCCTCCCCCAAAGATGACGGCCGCATAGCCGGGGTCGCTGGCCGCACGCAGTGCCCGCCAGAGTGAGTCGAACGTGGATTTGTTTTCCACGACCAGTACGCGGCCTCGTGGTCGCAGGACGGCGATCCGAAGGGCGCCGAGCGGCGGATCGCAGAAAACGGTGTCCAGCGTCAGTCGGCCTTCACTGAACAGGGCTGACGCCGAGAGTGCAGCGAGGCGTTTCTCGTTGTTGAAGATGTGGAGGGATCGCTCTTCCCGGGCGACACGTAGCGGGTTGGCGCCCGTTGTCGCAAGCAGCCATCGGTTAACCTGGACGGCGGCTGACCGCAGCCGCTGGGGCGGCCTGTTGGCCTTGATCCAGGCGGGCACCCAGCTCAATGCGGGGGTCCACGGTTCATCGGCCGGGTCTAGTAGCGGGCTCGCGGGGCGCCGGTTAGCGGGTATGCCGATTCGAGTGGGCAGGGGCGGCACGGCGAAATCCCACAGTTGCCCGCCGGGGACCGGCAAGTCGACCACTCCGGCGTCAGCAAGCGCAGTGAGCGCTGCGGAGAGGCGCGGCCGGGCGGCCCATGAGCCCGCCCAGGCGCTGTCGGCCCGGTTCCACAGGTCCCATAGTCGGCGTTGCTCCACGCGGCGACGGTGTGTCGCCAGAAGCGCCGCTTCGAACGTATCGACCGTTTCAGCTGGGGGCCGGCTCGCGTGGGTGAAGGGATCACCATCGATCATGGCGTCCCGTTTCCCGTTGCAGCGGGCGCGTGTCCGTCGGGGAGCCCAAGGTCGAGTGGCTGCTGCCAGTGCACTTCGGCGCAGGACATGACTGGCCACGCGGTGGGATCGCCATTGGCTTCAGCGGCGGCCGCCGCCCATTCGACCGGGGAGACGTACAGCGTGCCGTCTCTGATCAGTTGCCGGACTCGTTCGTCGTCAAAGCCAGCCGGAACGACGGCGTTTGCTGTCTCCCGCCGGGAAACCCGAAGCTGGACGAGCGAGGGGAACACGGTGAGCGCGCCGAGGTCCCGTATTCCCGTCAGCGGCACGAGCTGAACGCCCAGCGACCGGGCGACGTCTCGTGCGAGCCGCAGGAACATCGGCTTGTTGACCTTGGCGAATGGGTTGTCGAGCAGCAGCGTGGTGCGCTGGTGGCCGAGCGCGCGAGCCCGCCGGGCCGCGAGCAGCGAGGCAAGGATCAGGGCGACTGTGACACCTTCGCCGCCGGAAGTGACGGCGAGGCTTTCGACGGGTTTGTGTTCAGCGTCTAGCGGATCTGACGGTACGAGGACGGATGCGGTGAGCCGCGGTGTGACTGCTTCGACAAGGGCGATGACGGCGCTGTCGGCGTCGAATCGCGGACGTCTGGTGGCTCTGCCGGGGTCAAACCATGCCTGCAATGTGGTCAGGATCGCCGTGTGGCGCTGGGCGGTTGTGAGACCATCCAGCCCTGAGATCTTCAACAGCGGCAGTCCGCCCCACCGACCCATGGCGGGGGTGGAGGGCAGTTTGGAAGCTTCAACTGTCTGCCGGACGGCGCGCAGCAGGTGCTGAACCGAGGCGAATGTGGTTTGCGCGAGTCTTTCCAGCCTGTTGTCGAACTGGGCGACGTGGTGAGCGACGGCCGTCAGCCGGGCCGAGGCGCTCTGGTGGTGGTTTGCGGCGTTGGCCGCTAGGTCGCTGCGATGCATGTCACGCAGGACCTGGATGAGTTTGTCGCCCGCGATTAGCTCGTCTCCAGCGCCGCGCAGCGTGGCCTCGACGCCGTCCAGGTCCGCCTGTGCCCGGCGGCTTGTCTCATCAAGCAACGCTTGAAGGCGGTTAACTTCCCCATTGAATTCGGCGGTGCACCGGTGGGTGCCCTCCTTGGCGATCGCGGCTGGTAGGTCCGTGTGGTCGAACAATTCCAGCAGATCAACGAGGAGGTGGGGAGCAGCCTCCGGGAGCGGCGCACCGGAAAGCTCGAAAGAGCGGTCTTCGGTGTCGATTCGCGGCGTGAGCGGCCCTGCCAGTCCCAGTGGCGCGGCGATCCCGCCCAGTTTATCGGCGACCCCACTGGCTAGCTCGATCCAGTCAGAGATCGCTCCGGCCAGCTTCTTGGCCTTCTCGTGTTCTTCGCCGGTGCGTTGCCGTTCCTCCGATGCGCGGTCGCGCTCTTGGGAGAGCCGCCTGCTAATCTCTTCCGCCACGGCGAGGTCGATGGTCGCGTATTCCGCAGGGAGCTGGGAGGCGCGGCGCAACTGCCGGACCTCGCTTTCCAAGCGCTGGGTATCACGGTGGCTCTGGCTGTGGGCTTCTTCGATCCCTCCCAGTTCGCGATTCAAGTGCTTGCTCGCCTGGTTGGCCTCCTCAGCGTGACGCAGCCAGTCAGCCGAAGCGCGGGATGGATCAGCGGTGACGGCGGCGTTCGCCTGCTCCACTGTGGGCGGCTCGTATTGTGCCTGCCTGGAAAGGGTGGCGTTGAGTTCCTGCCGTAGCAGTTCGAGCTGGGCCTGCAGATCCTGTTCAGTGATCAGGCCCTGCCACCGGCTGACAAGCGCTTTCGTCCGCTCAGTGAGCACATCTCGGGCAGCCTGGGCGTCGGCTGGGCGGATCGGGTCGCCGTCACGGGCAACGATGACCGTGAGAGTTTCAGCGTCCGCGTGGCCCGACCGCAACTCGCTCAGCGCTTGGGCCAGGCGAGCGGCGCGTCCGCCCGCGGCATTCCTGTCGCCGCGAGCTTTGCCCCTGGCGGACTTGATTCGTTCTGCCGCTGCCTTGTGCAGTTCCAGACTGGTGTTCAGGGATATGAGCTGGCCATCGAGGCGCTCCTGTGGCGCTGTTTGCTTCTCCAGGGCGGCCAGGCGCTCAGCGCGCGAGCGCGTGCCGCCCGCCTGCTGGCGGAGCGGCCGTTCTTCCTTTTCCGCTGTATCCCGCTCGCCAGTGAGTTCCTTCTGTCGGCACCGCAGTTCAGCACGGACATCTGGCAGTTCGCTGACGGCTTGCTGGGCTTCGTCGCGCCGCTGCATGGCGGCTGTTTCCGCGCCGACCCCGACCTCGGATTGCCACCGATCTACCCACCCGCGCAGGCGCAGCGCTTGCTCGTAGCGGCTCAGCTGCCCGGTGACGGCGCCACTGGTGCTGGTGGTCTCGAAATCCGACGGAGATCCGATTGTGACGGGCCCTTGGAGGTCGCCGCGGCGCTGCCGGACGAGGTCCACCACATGTGCGTAGTCGTCAGGGATGTTGACGATGATGCCATCGGCGAGTTCAGGAAGTGCGTGCGCGAAACGCTGGGCGGTATCGGTGGGGAGTTCAGCCAGGTAAGCCCACCCCGGGCGGGCGCCGTACCTGGCGGCGAGTTCACACAGTGTGGCTACGTCCGGGCGGGGTGGCAGCAGCCCGGTTGTCTCAAGGGACCGGACTTCACGCAGTGCCGCTGCCGCTTTGACCTGGGCGTCAAGTTGTCTTCGCCCCGCTGATTCAGCGATCGCCTTCAGGATCTCGCTGATCGTGGCGGCGTGGTCATCGAGATGGATGGGGTCCAGCTCGAGCAGCCGGCTTTCCTGGAGCGCGGCGCAGAGGTCCGATGAGGCTTTCGTTGTCTGGTCAACGTCGGCTTGCGCCGACCGGAGGCTGGATTCAGCGTGCGCGGCCCGTGCTTCGAAGCGGGAGATTTCCTCAGCCAGATCATCGAGCTGCCGCTGGCGTTCTTTCCTCCGGTCCGCGGCCTGGTTGGCCATCGCCTCCAGAACGCCCGCCTGCTCTCCAGCGGCGGCCAGGGCCTCGGGGACGGTCTGATCCTCGTTCAGGTCGCCTCGTTCCCGTGACGCTTTGAGCAATTCGCTGATCTGGCCAAGTTCTCTGCGTGTGCTCTCGATGGATGTCTCGGTCTTCGCGATGTCGCGTTCAGCGCCGAGCAGTTCCTGGCCGAGTGTGTCTTCCTCTTCCTGGGCTTTGGTGATGTCACCTTCGGCGCCCTGATGCTGGCTCGTGAGCGTTTCGATTTCGGTGTCCAGGCGGGCGAGCCATGCCTGCGCGGCCGACGACGCGGCGAGCCGGTCCGGCTCGGCGTGCTGGGCCTTCACATTCAGCATCTGCTCGATGTCGCTGATCCGCGTGCGATGGGCACGCTCCTGGCTCACCAGCGCCGCGGCGGTGCGGATCTTGGCTTGCTTCTCGGATTCCAGCAGGGCGGTCTTGTGGCTATCCACCCGGGCGGCGGCGTCGGCTTCCAGTAGCTGCGCCAATTGCAGCCGGGAGAGCAATTCGATGCTGGCGGTCTTCGCGTACGCGGCGTTGGCGTCACTGGCAGCGTTCTCCGCCTCGGTTTCATGTTCTCGCGCCTGCGTCAGCTCAGCCGTCTTGACGGCTCGCCGCCGCTGGAGCTGGTCCTCGGTGATCAGGACCGCGTCGACGAGCCTCCTTCTGATGGTGTCATATCCGCTGAGCTCGTCCATGTGCTCGGCAAGGGGGCCGGTGTACCCCACAAGGTCACGCAGCAGGGCCTCCCGGTGCCGATCGACCTCCATGCCGTCGGCGTCGGCAGCCATCGCGGTGAGGCTCTGATTGATGTCGGCTGTGACTTCAGGAGGTGTCACCGCACTGATGAGGGTCGCCAGGAAGGCGCGGGAGGAGCCGTAGGTGAAAACGTGGTCGGCCGCACCCTCGTCTTTGTTCATGGCCAGCAGCCAGGACTTCACGAACTCCACATCGACCTTGAGGTTGTTGCGCAGATGCGCGTCCCAGTTACGGTCCTTGTCCTCCAACGCGATCTCGGCGTCGGGATGGCGGCTGCGCATGGTGTCGAGCCACGACCGCCATTCCCGGTGGTCGAGGAGACGCCCGGTGTCGCTGCGCAAGCCAAGCTGGGCCAGGGTCAGCTGGCTGGTCACGGACCGCGCGGACCAGAAGAACTGCTCCGCCGGCTCCGACGGGACACCGGCGTGTGGCTTGTACAGGCAAGTGCCAGCCAGAACCCGGGTGGGCTGGCCCGGGCGTCGGATATCACGCGCGGGGAGTTCGAGTTCGACCACCACGTGGGTGGGGAACCGGCCGCCGGGAATGTAGTGCTCGATGCGTTTCTCCTCGCCTTCACGCCGCTGGTGGCGCTGCGCGAGCCGTGGCAAGAACAGCCGGGCGTCGGGGAGGAACAGGTGCAGGATGAAACCGAGCAGTGTGCCCTTGCCACCTCCGTTCTCCAGGCCGATCACGACGTGGTCGCCAGTGCCGATGTCCACGGTGAGATCCGGGTAAGCGACCTTGTCGTGTATGCCGTCATGGACCCGTAGGTTGACGACCCGGAAGCCGGTGATTGGTCCCATGTCCGTTCCTCCTACGCGGGGGAGCCGTCACTCTTCGCGGACACCGCGGATTGGCCGCCGCGTGTCTGGGCGAAATGGCGCAGCGATGTGAATAGGTCGTCAACGAGGAAGTCGCGGTAGTGCGCCAGGATGCGGCGACGTGGCCGGTACACGCTGCCACGGGCCGGCGCGTCGCCGACCTTGATGAGCAGGTGCTGGGTGTGCAGGAACTGGAGCACGTCGTAGACCAGGTAGGTGGCGTCGAGGCGCGCAGGCCGTTTCTGGCTCTTGGTCGTGGCTTCCTGTTGCATCTGCAGCCAGTGCCACCACACGGGCCGTTCTTCGCCGCGGAGTTCAGGGTTTTCGGCTTCGCGCTGCGCGGCGAAGTCGCGGATGAACCGTTCTAGCTCACGCACCGTGACATCCGGGGGCCGCAGTGTTGCATCGCTCACGAGGTCGTCGAAGTCGGCAGCCGAGGGGGCGATGAATGCCAGCAATGCCGGGATCACCAGCATCCTGCAAGCCCTCTCCCCTATGGCGAGGGTCTTCTTGTTCCACGGGAGGTCGCTGCTGCGCGCAGGCCAGGCCCACGGCCCGTCGGGACGCGACCGGATAACCAGCCCGCCGCGAGTGTCGGCGTCAGTGACCTCACATCCGACCCCTTCGAGGATGTCGTCGACCAGGCTACGGAAGGCAGCATCGGACAGATACCGCCCGGCCAAGCGCGCGTACTCCGCTCGGTCCCCGGAATCGCCGGGAACGGCGGTCACGTCGGTCGCGAAAGCGATCAGCCTGCCCGCATCAATGCCGTCCACACGTTCCTCCGGTCACGACCGCGTTTCCTCGGGGAAGGGAACGATTAGCAGATCATCCCCCGATAGCGTTCCGTCATCGAATCTCTGGCCGGTCCGCAGAATGGTCAGTTGCCGCTGCTCAGGAGGCGGGTTCCCGGCCTCCCCCGTGTCTGTTGAGCCGTACGCGCCCGCCACCGTAACGCCGAGCACCCACGCCAGCAGATGCCGATGTGCCGGGTACAGGTCATCGAGCGGCTCGGTTCCCATTGCCAGGCGCGAGAGGAGCTGCGACAAGGACAGCGGCTCGGTGACCGAGCCGAGGATCCTGCTGACCGCTTCAGCTAGCGCAGGATCGAACCCCTCCGCCTCGCCCCGGACGTCCCCGAGGTCGAACGGGTCTCGCGGTGAATCGCCGCTCCGGTCATGGCGCGGAGGCGCGACACGGTCGAACAGTGCCCGCAAGCTCGGCACGCGCGGCTCGTGGACTCCCATCCAGGCGGCCAGAGGCCCTTCCATCAAGGCAATCAGCTGCTCGGGAGTGACATCCAGCAACGGCTCGACGATCTCCGCCTGCGGGCTGATGGTCATGCGCCGATAGGTGAATAGCTGCCGGTCCTGCTGCTCCTCGTATTCGCGTTTGAACGACGCGGTTGTCCGGTGCAGGCCAGACAGCGACCGGATGAGCCGCTGAAGGCGTTCGGTGAGGAGAAGATCGACAACGGCGGCGGCGATCTCCTGGTGCTGGGCGGGACTGGCCTCAGGGCTCTCCAGCGCGACCATCCCAGCGAGTTCGTCAACGATCTGCTCCCGGGTGTGGCCGCCAGTTAGCCGATCATTTTCGATGATGAGGTGAAGCGCCCCCAGGACGTGCGTCAGGAGGTCGTAGTCAGCCCACTCGGGATGCGCCCTAGAAAGCGCGTCAAGGCGGGTGAACAGCATCGCCTGGTATCCGGCCGTCTTGCGCTGCCGCGGCTGCCAGTCCTGAAGGAACGCCGCGAGTGTTGGGCTCAGGCTGCGGTGGCTAGCCAGGGGAACCGCGCCGACCGCGTCGGCAATGCCCGTCAGCTCCATCTCGATCCTCGGAGGCCTTGCGGAAGCTTCTTATGGGAACGGTATCGACAGGCTCCGACAGTTCCGCCTCTGTGCAACAACGGATCATGGAGCGATCTGGGCGGAAAGACCAGTTCACCCGCGCAGGCCGAAGGTTAGGGAGGAGGCTATCTCCTCGTGGCAAGTAAGCCATCCCTTACCGTTTTGGTAACACATACCTTGAGGCTTATGCAAAACCCGCTGCTCGCTCGCCTATCTACAATTACACGACTGTGATTCTTGAGCGGGCGACACACCGAGTCAGATCATGGCAAACGGCCCCTCCCTCCAGTAGAACGGTGAATGCGAATACCCCATTCACCAGAAGGAGAGGCCGTTGCGGTTAGATCGTATGTCAGGACTGGGTGCTGAGCAACTTGACGAACTGGAGCAATTGGTCAGCGAACTGCTAAAGGAACCGTGGGATAAGGGAAACGGTCGCATTCGGGAACTTACCCTGCGTGAGGCACTCATCGTCGCCAGCGGATACGCGCGCAATAACATCACCGAGGAAGTATGGGCAGAGATTTTCGACGTGGATCAGTCCACGATCTCGCGGTACATTACGTTCCTTACGCCATTGATCGATAAGGCGACCGTGGAATTCCGGCCGTCCGCGGACGAGGCGGCGTAGGCTACCAAGGGAGCGATTGCCCTGGTAGACGGTACCTTGTGGCCATGCTGGTCCTGGGCGGGCGAGCGCGAGCTGTGGGCTGGGAAATACAAGACAACAGGACACGGCTCCCTGATCGTCACGAATCTTCAGGGCCGCGTGACATTCGTTTCCGATCCCGTTACCGGCAACCACCACGACATGGCGAAACTGGATAGGTCAGATGCCGAGAAGATCCTGAAGAAGGCAGGCGGAGTGTTCGGCGACAAGGGATTCATCGGAACTGATTACATCACCGCACCCATCCGCAAGCCGGAATGCCGTGAGCTATTGCAATGGGAACACGAGTGGAACAATCAAGTGAGTTCCTTCCGTGCGCCAGTAGAGCGAGCCATCGCCAACCTGAAGACATGGCGGATTCTCTTCACCGACTATCGTCGGCCGCTGAAGACCTTCAAGTCATCATTCCGCGCCGCAATCGGACTCTACTTCTTCAAAGAGAGTTTTGCATAACCCTCCTTGCGTAACATGACAATTAGGGCGCGACTTTTAACCCATCGGCTCGGTGTTGAGTGCCTGGCGGCGCATCTGTAAAGACCTGGTACTTTGTCTCTTGCTGGTGTGACTTTGGACTGAGATGGTGGATCCAAGTGGGGCCGATGGGGATCGGGCCCTTGTATATGCGGCTTAGCCGGGCCTTGGATTGGTCGCTCGTTGTCCAGTTGGCGAGCTGCCCACACCGGTTGAGCCTGGCGCTGATACCACGATTTTCTGATGGGCACTCTCATCGTCCATCGGAGCAGGCTAGGTTTTGCTCTCTCGGCATTGTTCATTTGGGTACATACCGCCGTAATGATCGGCTATTGATTACGCAGATATCCGATGCCTGCTGCGACGATCCACTGGGCGGAGCTGAAGTCGAGGGCCCAGGGTTGCTGAAGCAACATCCGGCGCAGACTGTTACGGTCTTGCACCGTCGCGGGCTCGGCGCGCAGCCTTACGCGGAACTCGCCGTTATCGCCCCAGTGCGGGTCGCCGGGATCGTCAAGGGTGCGGATGAACCGGTCCACAAGCTCTGGCCAATCGGGGTGGCCCCACCAGTGGCGGCATGCGAGGCCGCCGTGGGCGGCAGCCCGGCGGAAGGCGAAGCCGACCCCTCGGTCTTCTGCCTGGTAGACGAAGGCGGTAAGCGCCTCGTCAGCGTCGTTCTCCAACCGCGGCAGGTTTTCCCGCGCCAGATCGAGCAAGGTCGTACCGGTCGGCAGGCGCCGACCTGGATTGACGATCCACTGGTAGATGCGGCCACCGAGCCAACGGAAGTCGTCAAAGCCGATCTCATCCAGGGAATGGGCTGGGGCATTCGGCGCGATACGCATCTGGGTACGCCAGCGCCGCAGTAGCTGATCCAGGCGCCAGCTCATATGAGAGCTGACGCGCAGCATGTCTCCATCGTGGAGACGTCCCTCGGCATGCCAGTTCTCGACATCAGTATTGCGCCAAGCCGAGTTCACCAGCCCGAGCGCGGCCAGCCGCAGAATCGGCCGTAACGACCGTGGATCGATGCCAACCTGGTTGCGCAGAATCTGCGCGATGAGCTCGTCCTCGCGCTGCGGGGTCGGCCCCATTACGCCTCCGCTCATTGCGCGTCCAGCGGTCTCGTATAGCCCAGTCTGTCACCGCGTATAGATGCCCGGCCTTGGAGGCCGGGACGTCAGGCGCCGCGGATAGGTTGTGGGCGTGACTGATATCCCGGCAGCGATCGCGGCTGAGCTGGCGCGGTTGCGGGCGGAGAATGCACGGTTGCTGCGGTTGCTGGAGCTCACCCCACAGCAGGCCGCCCCGCCCGGTCCTGCGCAGGCTGCCTACTTCGAGGCTCCGCCTGGAATGGTTCACGACGGGTCACCGCCGGACGCGAAGGTCGCGTTCTACGCGGCGCTGTTCGCTGCCCGCACCGACGTGTACGCGACCCGGTTCGACAACTCGCGCACGGGCAAGGGCGGCTGGGTCCCGGCGGTGCGGGGCGGGTGGCGCAAGAGCATGCGACACCAGGATGCTCACTATCTCCCGCTCACGCCCGCGGTGCTGGCGGCGCACCTGAAAGGCGAGGTCCACATCGGCCTGTACCCGCTGCTGGATGGCGACAAATGCTGGTGGCTGGCCGCCGACTTCGACGGCCCTGAGGCCATGTTTGACGCCCTGATGTACGTCAAGGCCGGGCGGGCGCTCCAGGTCCCCATAGCGCTGGAGGTGTCCCGGTCAGGAGTCGGCGCTCATGCATGGCTGTTCTTCACCTCCCCGGTCTCGGCCGAGCTGGCGCGGCGGCTCGGAACAGGGCTGCTGCGGGAGGCGATGGCGCTGCGCGGCAAGATAAGCCTGGCCAGCTATGACCGGCTGTTCCCGTCCCAGGACCTGCTCCCCACCGGCGGCGTGGGGAACCTGATCGCCGCTCCGCTGTTCCGGCCCGCCCGGCAGAACGGCCGGACGCTGTTTCTGGATCTCGCAACGCTGGAGCCACACAAGGACCAGTGGGCTTACCTGTCCACCCTCGGCCGGATGAGCCCGCAGGAGCTTAAACGGGCCGCTGACCGCGCCGGGAAAATCGCGGTCGCCACCGAGGTCACCCGCCTTGTCTCAGCGTCATCGACCACGACACACCCCCAAGCCGCGGCGGTCCTCAGTGCCCGGCTCGGGGCCGGGATCCGGCTCGAGGAGGCAGAGCTGACCCCGGGGCTGGCCGCAACGCTGCGGCACGCGGCCTCGATGCACAACCCGCTGTTCTACGAGCGGCAGCGGATGCGTGCCTCCACCTACAACATCCCCCGCTTCCTGCACGCCTATGACGAGACCCTCGACGGCGGCCTGATCCTCCCGCGCGGCATGCTCGACACCGTCACCGATCTCGCCGCGCAGGCAGGCAGCCGCCTGAACATCACCGACGAGCGCACGCCAGGCACAGCGCAAGAGCTCACGCTTACGGCCACCCTGACACCATCCCAGCGCGCAGCCGTCATCGAATTGGCCAGGCATGACCTCGGGGTGCTCGTCGCGCCGCCCGGGTCGGGCAAGACCGTGATCGCGTGCGCGGTCATCGCGGCGCACCAGGCATCCACGCTGATCCTGGTCGACCGCAAGGCACTCGCCGACCAGCGGCGGGCCCGAATCGCCGAGTTTCTAAGCGTCAAGGCCGGGCAACTCGGCGGCGGCCGGGCGAAGCTGCGCGGCGCCATCGACATCGTCACGTTGCAGACCCTGACCCGCCGCGACGACATCGCCGATCTCACCGCCGGGTACGGTCTCGTGATCGCAGATGAATGCCACCACGTCCCAGCCGCCGCATTCGCGGACGCCGTGAGGCAGATTCCAGTACGGCGCTGGCTCGGCCTGACCGCAACCCCGTACCGGCGCGACAAGCTCGACGACCTCATCACCATGCACGTCGGCCCGGTCCGGCACACCATCACCGCCCGTGGGCTTGCCAACGGCGCCTCCATGCTGCCCGGCACCGCTCCCGGCGGACGCCCGGCTCTCGTGCTCCGCCTCCACCCGACCAGGTACCGCTACACCGGCGACGCCAGCCCGTCAACGCCAGGCGGCATCACCGTGATCTACAAGGACCTGATCGCCGACCAGCAACGGACTAGCCGGGTCATCGCCGATGTGGTGGCCGCGCTGTCCCAAGGCAGGAACTGCCTCGTCCTCACCAACTGGACCGCGCACCTGGACAAGCTCGCCGACGCGCTGCGCGCGATGGACCACGATCCCGTCATCCTGCGCGGCGGCATGGGCGCCAGAGATCGGGCTGCGGCACTCGGTCGGCTCCAGCCGCAGCCCGGCGGCTCTCCCCTGCTCGTCATCGCGACCGGCCCATATGCGGGGGAAGGGTTCGACTGCCCTGCGCTGGACACCCTTTTCCTGGCCGCACCCATTGCGCAGAAGGGACGGCTCGTCCAGTACGCCGGCCGCGTCCTCCGCCCCTATGACGGCAAAGCCACCGCCGAGGTCCACGACTACCACGACGAGCTCACCGGAGTCCTCGCCTCATCACTGGCCAAGCGCG